>Ga0315908_10003735_pt1 | contig 11045 bp, 7 predicted proteins | sample LakEriMetagenome_12_FD_203520 | JGI IMG/M metagenome (GOLD analysis project Ga0315908, IMG submission 203520) | Freshwater fungal communities from buoy surface, Lake Erie, Ohio, United States - Buoy 4 MA124 | ecosystem: Environmental > Aquatic > Freshwater > Lake > Lake biofilm | place: USA...
TTCGGAAAAGGTTATCAAGCTTTTTATAAAATCAAAACAAAATAATATTTCTTAATTGAGAATGATCTCTCAATCTAAGTAATATGAAATTATATTTATTTAATTTTGTTTTATTTTTTATTATTTTTTATGATATTATTAATATTTATTATTCTTATGATTTTATTTTATTTTTGAGGTATTATTTAATGATTTATAAAGTTTTATGCTTTTTTTTAATTTGATTTTTGATAAAAAATAATCTTAAAAAAATTTTTTATTATGTACAAAATTAGTATTATATATTTCAATTTTACCAATTTTTTTTAATTATTTTATCTAATTTTTTCTTTTAAATATTAAATTTTCAATAGAAAATTAAATTATTTATCAATAAATGTCCATTAAATTAAAATTTTTATCTATTTTTTTTTATAAATATATTATATTATTTTTTAGAATATAAAAATGTTTTGAATTTATATTTTTTCTTCTATTTATTGAAAATTTTAAATATTATATTATTTATAAAAAATCTTTACAATAATAAAATAATTAATGGAAGAAATTTTTAAAAACTTGAAATTTGATAATAATTCTTAAATGAAACAAGCTGAAAATATTTGGAAAATGTTAGATAACATGTCTGAAAACAATCCTGAAGTAATTCTTTTTTTTAAATATTAGGATTATAAAAAATTTATTGAAAAAAATGTGAAAGAAGGATTTAAAGATATCAAAAAAAAAAAAGAAGAAGATGATGTTAAAAGATAAGCATAAATAAAAAGCAGGGTTTGTTATAAAATAAAAGCAAATTTAAAAGAAATTAAAATAAATTACGAAGAAAAATAAATATTTAATTAATTAATTTTAGGAAAAGATTAAAAATAACAAAACTTATAAAATCAATAAAAATAAATTAAAATTTTCTTAAATCTTTGTACTTCAGATTAAATAGTAGGACCTTTAACCGAAGATTTATTAGAAATTAATTTGAAGTAGGAGAAAAACATATAGAAATGGAAGAGAATTCCTATATAAATATCAAGTAAATATTAATAATAAATTAATAATATATATTATAAAGATTAAAATTAAAGCAAATCTAGAAGTTTTAATGAAGATGTATATTTTTATGATCTGATAGTTAATGAGGAATCATTTGATATTGTTAAAAAAGATAAAATTATGTATAATGTTTTTTTTGAATATCTTTTAATAAATTTCTAAGAAAGATTAAAGTGGGATCTTTCTCCTTTGATTAAAAGTTAAGATTTATCTAAAATTCAAGATTATTTTTATTATGAAACTGATTATAAAACTATCAAAAAAAGTAGAAGATGTTATAAAAATCAAGATAAAAATGAAAAAATATATTAACCTTAATTAATTATTATTGAAAAAAATTATCATAAAAATCATTATAAGGAAAACAAAAATTTATAGATTAATAAAAAAGAGGAAATTTAATTATAATAAAGTGAACAAAATCATATAATAAATACACAAGTATAATAAAATATTGAAAATACACTTTTTTCCAAAAATAAATAAGAAAATAAAAAAAAACCATTGATCTAAGAAATTATTTAGTAACCAATTTTAAAAAAAAATGTTATAAATGTCGATAAATAATAAAATTAAAATTAAATAAAATATGAAATAATTAAAAATTTTGATAATTATTAAATAATAATTGAATTGCCTTTGATTAACAGATTTAATGAAGTAGATTTATAAATAAATTCAAAACAATTAAAAATAATTTCTATAATAGACCACAAGTATAAATAAATCAATTATTTTTAGTGAGATAATTCAACTTGATTTTGATTAAGAAATTGATTAATCATAAGTTTAAGCAAAGTGGGATAAAAAATCTAAAAAATTAAAAATTTAGGCATAATATCTTATTTGATTTATTTAACATTTATTTGAATATAATACAAATATAATCAATATTTATTCTATTTTTTATTTTATTTTTATAATAATAAATAAATTTTATTTATCTTATTTTTTAAAATTTTTAATTTATAAATATTAATTATTTTAATATACTGCTCACATGCTATAAAGACTTAATAAAATTTCATTATTATTTTCTGATTAATTATTTAATTATTGCTATTATTATTATTATTATTATTAAATTTTTTACTAATTTTAAATTTCTTGTTAATAAAAGTTCTATTCATCTATTATATTTTATTATTATTATTTATTTGTTTTTTTAGTATTTAATTCATCTTCTAATTAATAATTTAATTCTTTTCTCTTTAATTATATTTCTTATAAATAATTCACTGGTATTTATGAAAAATTATTGATATTTTATTTATTTATTTCATATTATTTTTTAATTTTGAAGTTATCATTTTCTAAATAATCATTTTCAATAATTTTTTTATACCCAGAATAATCAAAATTTTTTCTCTCATTTTGTAAATTTAACTATTTTTATGTTTAATAATGTAAAATTTTTTATTTATTAATACGATTTTCTGACTATTTAAAATTCTTTTTTTAATTTAAATATTTATCTTTATCAGTTTAAATAAATACTTATTAAATTTCTTTTTCTTATTCATCTATTTATTATAAAATTTCTTAAATAAATTTATCTTAATCTTTTTATTAGCTGAATTCATTAGACATTTTTTGATCTCAGATTTGACATTTTGTGATATTAAGATTATTATTATATTTTTAAATTGATTAACCAATAATATTAATTTATTATTATTAACTTTGCTTGCTTAATAATTATTTATATAGAATGACTTGTTCTTAATTAGTATGAATGAGATCTTAATCTTATTAATTATCTGAAATACTATGAACATCACTTTAATTTTAACTACTTAGATGATCCACTAAATCTAGAAAATTTAAAAGATTTGTATTCTTATTAACCAATTATTTAATTTTCTTATTTACATATTAATTAGGCCTTGCTAATTTATAAACCAAACATTCTTCTTCGTTAAATTTCTAATAATTACCTTCTAGAATTTATTCCACCTTCTAAAAAAATTATTGAAGATCTTCATCATCGTTATTTACATGAATTTTTATTGAACTTAGATCCATTTTATTAAAACATTCAATGCAATAAAAATAAATATCTTTTTTTGTAGTCTTTTATCCGAAATATTAAAAACATTCTCTTTTACATTTTTTGTTATCACATTTTGGTACAAAATTGTTAACGTGATTTATATAAATTTCTAAATTTTCTGGGTATTATATTTCGTATTGCCTTTCTGTTAAATATATGTCTTTGACTTAATTAAACATAAGTTATAGTTATTAAGACTAACCTTTTTTCATTAACTCAACAGCTTTATAATTTATAATATCTAGAAACCACGTATTAATATTAACTAATTAATTGAATTTAACTTGCTTATTAAGTTCATATCTGTTTAATATTTATTCTATTTAAATAGAACTAAAATCACTAAAATTCCAAGCTGTTTAGATTGTTTGTCCTTCACTTCTTACCCAATGTAAGCATCCAGGGCCAAGAAAAACAACATCTCCCATTTTTTATCTAAAAAAGATAATATTAAGAAATGAAAAATAATAAAAACAATTAAAAAATAATAATAAATAAAGTAATAATAATAATGATAATACTGATAATAATGATGATAATAATGATAATAATGATAATAAATTATAGATGAATAATGAAAAATGAAATACCTAAATTATTTAATAGGAATATTCCTCTCCAAGAAATACTCAATATTAGCAAACCACAAGCCCTCATTAGTGAGAATATCAACATTGAATTACTATTTAACAATATTCCTAAGTTGATGATAATGCTGATACTCAACAGCATACCATAAACTATCAGCAGGTCCATGATTAATATTAATAGCTCTTAAACAACTGTTTTCTTGATGACCTCCTGTCCAAACTCCTTTGACTTTCATATACATTTGTGATAAACTCATTCCTAAGATATCATCTCTGTAGAATGATTAACTATCGATATTCTTGTGTACGGTGTAGATTTCCTATGGAAGTTTTTCTAGTTCTTAAGTTAGACTTTTATATCCTATTATGTCTATGTTTACTGCAAAATCTACGAATTCACTTTCCTTCTCATATTACTCCATGTATTTTATGTATTCTCCTATTTTCTCTTTTCGCATATATTGTTTCAGTCTGTTATTTATTTTATTATTTTATTATCATCATTATCATTATTATTAATATTAATATTATCATTTAAATTATTATTATTATCATAATTGTTATTATTATCGTAATAATTATTATTAATTAACAACAATATTAATTATAAAAAATAATAATAATGTTAATTTTATTAAATTATTTAATTATTTACTTAGTGTTTTTTTCAATCACAAAAGAATGCACAAGTTGGTTTTAGAAAACTACATCAATATTTTTCTTGCTATAATTTTTTTAAATATGTTGTTTTGAAAATACCTAATTATTAAAACCGAAATGATTAAGAGCATTTCTAACAATACAAACTTATTATTCATATATTTTCTTAAATTATTAATTTAAAGTACATTTTGAAATAAATCTGAAATAATTTTCTTGTCTTCATCAAGAAATTACTCAATATCAAATATATTCACTGTTTCAAACGAATTTAAATTAATTGAAAAAATGTTTTCAATCGGACAAACAAATCTTAATCAATTTTCCTTTTCTTGAAAAATTAAAAATCTAAATAAAAATTCTTCAAACATTTATTTGTTATTATATTAAAGAGTTTGTGATAATTTATTCCATAGATTTTCATTACAAACTAAAATTATTATTATTATTATTTTAATTAAAATAAGTTTTTATTAATTTCTAATTATTACTATTGTAGTATCCTTCATAATTTTCGATTTATTATTTCAATTAAAACAAATATTCTAACATTTATTCCTGTGTTTCAAACATTTCTTTTAATTTTTTAAGTTCTGTAGATTGATAATTTTACATAAATTTAAGATATTCTTAGGAAAACTAAACAACAAAATAAATAAAAAATAAATAAAATCATGTAAATAATAAAGAAAAAATAATGATAAAATTATTAAAATAATTTATTACGTTAGTAAGAAAATTAAGCTAATCTTGCTTAATATTTAGGGTGTTTTTAAGGATACTGTCCCTTTTCTGTTTAAGAATTTTGATGTTGATGTAATCTTAGGCTTATTGATTTACGTCTTAGAGAGCAAGCATAGATTTCTTTTCTTTGTGCTGTATCATTTACTGATTTTTTTTATTATCTTTTTTCATCATTTATCTAATTCTAATTATTAGAATACAATTATTAACTATTATTAGCTCATTTGTCTATATAATAATTTAGTCATTCACTCATAATTATAATTTATTAAATAAAAATCACTTTTTATTTTTGAATGATTATTTAATACTCTTTTCGATTTTGATAAGCTCCTTCAGCTTTTAGTCCCTTATTTTCTTTTGAGATTCTAGTTTTTTATGCAATTCTAATTTCCTATCATTTATGTTTTATTATTCATCTCGTTAAATAGATTTGCTTCTACTTCTCTATCTTTAATAATTATTTGAAAATACTTTTTAAGCTTTTAGGTGCTTTAAGATATATTTGTGTTTATCTCCATGTTTACGCTTTACCTTTAAAATTTATTCTCGTTGTTATTTTATTATCTTTTTTCTTTTTATGACTTTTAAGATAAACTTCTACTTAGTTATGCTTTTATTATTTTAATATTATTACTTTTTATTTTTCGTTCATCTTCATTATTTTCTATATATTTTCTTGTAGTTTAAAATTCTATTTTTTCGTTTTTATTTTTCAATTAATTTTTAACATTTTCTAATTATTTCTACAAATCAAGTTAATTATCAATTGATTTTTTTATTAAATTTTCTATTTTTGAATAATGATTTTAATATTTTTATCCTTTATTATCATTTTATTATTATTAAATTAAATAATTCAATTCTTGCACTATTTTATTTTGGTCTATAATTTAAATTTATAAAGAATCAATAATTTTTTATTTGTTTTATAATTAATACTTTATTTCTTATATAACATCTTCTTTTTATTTTAAATCTTAAAAAATATTTAATTTAAATTTTTCTAAAGTTTATTAAGTTATTGATTCTTAACATTCAAGCATTATAATTTCTATTTTTCTATTAAATTCATCTCTTAAATCTTCAGCTTAAATATTATTTTTTTAAAATTATTTTAATTAAGGAAGATCCATTATTTCTTGTATTTTTTTATCAATATATACTTCAAATTTATCTTTAATAAGTTTATTTTATTAATTATCTTCATAATATTTGAATTTATTGTTTATCTAATCATTTTGTAATTAAATTTACTGGAATTAAAATTTTAATTCTTGATATTATTATTTATTTTAAATATCACAATTTAACTGAATTTATTTTAATTATTCATTATTATTATTAAATTTAATCTCTATCTCTTATTTGTATTATTCAAAATCTTCTTCTTCTTGATTATTATAATTTTATATAATCTTTAGAAGATTGGTCATTTCAATAAATTTAGTCTCTAACTAATTTATCCTTTACTAATTTTCTAATATTTTTTAACAATCATCTTATTATTTCAGTAATCCATTGCTTACTTTTTCTAGTTGAATTTCTAAATATTTGATATAGTTATTATTATCATTATTATTTAGATTTTCATATGAATTATCTAATTTTTTGCAAGATGAATTACTTCTTCTTAAATTACTTATTTATGCATACGAAGTCATTTTATATTAAATATAATTATAAATTCAAACTTTCTAATAAATAATTATTTAGTATAAAATATTTATATTTTATTAAAAATAATGATAAAAGTAAAAATATATGATTGATAAAAAGTAAGGAATGATAATCTAAACAAAATTTAAGTAAAAAATAAAAATGAAAAAAATATATAAATTATTAAAAATACTATAAAATATTATTAAAAACCTATAAAAATAATAAGAATATAGCAATTAATAAATAATAAAAAATTTCATATCTAATCAGCACCTAAACTGGCCCTTAATTTCCAATCAATTTAATCATAAGTTGGAGTCGCCAACTAATAAAAAGCAACATCCTCTACAAAACATATTTCATAGCCCATTCTATCCTTAAGAATAACAACTACAACATCAGCCTTTCCTTAAGTAGGCAACACTAAAATATCAGTCAAAAACTTCTCATTAAACTCCTTAATTCTCTAATAAATAAATTAAACAGACTAACAAGCAAAAGCAACTCTGCCATTACTCTGCTTGAAATCCAAAACTTATTCATCTCTACTTTATTCAAATTCCAATGCAACTTGCTCCTCATTGAATCCTACTCGAATCATATTCTCATCACTCTCCAATAATTTCAATTAAAGGATATTATGCCAGTAATCTTTGCTAGATTCCAAGTTGTCAGTTCTTAGAACAATACTTATAAATTTCTCATTTCGATTATTTTATTATTATTTTTCTATTTTGAAACAGTAGCTGTCTGGTCCTGTTATTATTTAGTTAATATCATCATAGCTGTAACCTAATTCTATTGCTTTATTTTTTACTTCTGAATAATTTAATTATAATGAGATATATTTTAAATCGTTTCCTTTTTCGTAATGTTTCACACTATAATTATAAGTTAATTCTAATGCAAAGTTGTCTTTTTCTGGCCCAAATCCCATCATTGTCTTTGACCATTTATTTTTGTAATTTCCATTACAACTTGCTTCACATTCTTAATTGAATTCTTCATGTCTTAATACTTTTAAATTTAAACATTTTTCAAAAAACTCTACTGATTTCTTTAAATTACCTACTTTTAATACCCAATGTAATAATTTATATCGATTATAGTCACATTATATTTCCATATTATTTAATAATTATTTATTATATTTATTATAATAATAATAATAATATTTTAAAAAATAATTATTATAGTTATATTTAATAATAATCATACATAATTAAATTATTAAAATAATATTGATATATTATAAATTAATTATAAATAAATTCATAAATTTATATTTTCTCTTCTTTGAATTAAATTTTCTTTATCTTTAGGACTATTATTTTCTTCAAAATCTCTTCTCATATCAAAAAGTTACGGCATAAAATTATCCAAAGGATTCTAATAGATATGATAATTTTATAAAATACCTCTTGTATTTAGATACCAGGAGCAAATTCCAAAGTTTTAAGAATATTATAAACCTAAATTTATATCTTATCAATTTCAGCTTAAGTATTTTTATTATCAAACTTATCTTTACTATGAATATGCAATTTAGAATCATTTTTATAATAATCAATATATCTATCCTTACTAGGTAGATTATCATCCAACTTTTAATTCAATGCAATACTAGTTTCATAAGTCCATAACCTACTAACATTTTCAATAGTGTATCCTCCTCCACCTAATAACATAGTTGGCAAATTATATTTCAATACATGACTCACAGCCTCTCCATGTCCAATAGAACTCAAATTAAACATCCCTAATTTATCATTAACGATACTATCTGCACCACATTATAATACTATTACACTTGGTTAATAATGTTCCATTACTCTATCTATTATATTCTTAAATAAAGGATTATAACTATCATCATTCATTCCTGGTTTCAAAGGAATATTTATAGCATAATTATGGCCTAGACCTTAACCTGTGGAGTCTATATTGCCACTTCCTGGGAAGAAATCATCACCATATTAATGGAATGATACTGTCATTACTCTATTTGTGCAATAAAATGCTTCTTCTACTCCATCACCATGGTGGACATCAATATCAATATATAATACTCTTTGAAAGTATTTTAAAAGCACTAATATTGCTATTACTATATCGTTTACGTAACAGAAACCGCTTGATTCTTTCTTTTTGGCGTGGTGAAGACCACCTGCCTAATTATTAATATCAACTTATTTTATTTATTTATTACTCATTTATTTTATTTATTATATTTTTTCCTTTAATATTATTATTTATTTATTTTTATATATTGTCTTTATTACTTATTTTAGTTTTATTTATTATTTATATCAATAATTTGTTAAATTTATTATTATAGTTTATTATTAACTTGATATATTGTTATTTATTTTTAATCATATCTTTTAATATAATTATTTTCAATTATGCTATTTTTTAATATTTTTATTTATTATTATAATTTTAATTATTTTGATGATATTATATTTATAGTATATACCCAATTTATGCAAATATCAGCTTGGTTTTCTGCTAAAAGAATTGCTGAATCCCATGAACCTCCTGCACTGATCTGGCAGAAATTGAAGATACCTTGAAAAACTGGACAGTCATTAGTTTATCCTATTTTGTAATTAAGTTTGCTGTCTAGATTTTAGTCTTATTAATCTATTTGTCTTGAAGTTTAACCATTATAACTAGCAATTACTTAATTATTATCGAAACCTCCTTATTATAGTCTTTTATCAGATATTCTAAGAAAATCTAGATAATCTAAATCATGATATTCATTCATTTATTCAATACTTGCATAATGAGGTTACTTTTTTATTATTAAAATATGATAAATTATTTTAAATTTTATATATAAACATTTTAATTTATTTCTATAGTTTACATAAACATCCATATGCTTATACATTCCATATGATACTATTAATTCATGAGTCATGGATATTCTTTTAGGTTTCATTGGATGGTCTGGTCCATAATTAAAATTTCCTATTGTATCATCATAAAAATATGCCACTCTTTTATTGCTTTACATCAATATCTATATATTATCCTTAATATGATATTAAAAATAATATATTTACTTGCTCAATTAGTATAAATTTATAATATAATTTATTACTTGTAAATCTAAAATACTTATTTATTAATAATATTTATTTTATCATTATTTATAATAAATTCCGTATTTATATTTATGATTTTGCTTTGCATTTAATATATTTTGATTATATATATTTTCTTAATCTTCGATGCTTAACATCTAATCTTAATACTCCTTAATGTCAGAAATTCCTAAAATTATACAAGTTCTTAATTCAATTTCAATATCAGACTTTAATAATATAATAGAAAATTACTTTATCCACTAATAAATTGTGTGAGTTTTTAATGTTATAGTAATTACCTACTCCATATTCTGCTATTTTTTATTTTAAAATTATATAATGTTCCTCTCCCCAATATTGACCTTTTTTGTTCATAAAATATTTATGATTTATATTTCCGTTTGAGTCAATTACTTATTTGTTGCTTAGTTGTTTTTTCATAAATATATGGTATTCTTCACTCATTTTATTTATATTTATATCTTTAAATAAACCGCCTTTAATATTTAATTAATTATTATTAGTATTATTTACAAACGAATATTTATTAATTTAAAATTTTAATAATATTGTATTATATATAATATATTATTTATAATAATCTATATTATATTATTAAAAATATTTTCATTAAAATTTATTATTGTTTATTAAATAATATTATTTATTTTAAAATTTATTTTAAAATATTAATAAATTTTAAAATATATCATAATGAAAATAAAAAACTAATTGATTTAAACTCTAAAAGGTCATTAGAGTTATGTATTAAGTGTTAATTATTCCCCAAATAGTAAATGGATAGTATCAGGTAGTGCAGATAAGACAATAAAGATATGGAATGCAGAAACATTTGAATTGATTTAAACTCTAAAAGGTCATTAGGATTGGGTATCAAGTGTTAATTATTCCCCAAATAGTAAATGGATAGTATCAGGTAGTTTAGATAATACAATAAAGATATGGAATGCAGAAACATTTGAATTGATTTAAACTCTAGAAGGTCATTAGCATTATGTATTAAGTGTTAATTATTCCCCAAATAGTAAATGGATAGTATCAGGTAGTTGGGATAATACAATAAAGATATGGAATGCAGAAACATTTGAATTGATTTAAACTCTAAAAGGTCATTAGAATTCTGTATGGAGTGTTAATTATTCCCCAAATAGTAAATGGATAGTATCAGGT
>Ga0315908_10003740_pt1 | contig 11044 bp, 9 predicted proteins | sample LakEriMetagenome_12_FD_203520 | JGI IMG/M metagenome (GOLD analysis project Ga0315908, IMG submission 203520) | Freshwater fungal communities from buoy surface, Lake Erie, Ohio, United States - Buoy 4 MA124 | ecosystem: Environmental > Aquatic > Freshwater > Lake > Lake biofilm | place: USA...
TCTTGGACCTGCGCTCAGCAGCCAGGCAGAGCATAGCAGGGTGCTCACTGTCAGGCAAGCAGCAAGCGAAACCACACACCTGACGCTCTTCCAGGCTGTCATCTACAGGCTGCGACAGGGCAGGCAGCTGAGGCCACGCGGCATTGCGCGTCGCCAGCTCAGCAAAAGAGCACGCCGCCAGATCGGCTGCTTGCTGCTGGCGCAGCAGCCGCTGCGCCTTGTGACGCCGGGCAGATTCCAGCCACAGCTCAAACAGCAGCCAGCGCTGTGTGTCTTTGCACTTGACGAAGAACAGTCGCTCCTGCAGCAGCACAGCATGGCTCTCACTTTGAGTCAGCTGCCATCTGCTGGCATGCAGCAATGCCGTGCAGGTTGCGGAAGCTGCTGCACACCATGTCACCATGCACAATCCCCCCGTGCGTGTGGCAGGCCATGGCGCCATGGCTGCAGGCTGCCATTGACCGTTGCGGCTGGCAGCGCGCTCACCTGCTCTCGACGGGCAGCCTCCTGTGCAGCCTGCCTGGCACGCTCCGCGGCTGCCGCGGCTGCAGCGGCTGCTGCCGCCTCTGCAGCCAGGCGCTCCTTGAGGGCGCGCTCCTGTGCCAGGCGCAGCTGCTCAGCTCGCTCTGCGGCCTCCCTGCGCCGCAGCTCCTGCTGCATTGCCTTCGCTCTCTCACACCTGGCCTGCTCAGCCAGGTGAGCCTGCTGCTTCTGCTGCTCCGCCGCCTGCCGTCTGGCCTGCTCCTCCTGCATCTGCCGCTGCTGCACCAGCTCCTCCTCCTGCTGACGGCGTTGCTGCTCTGCAGCAGCCAGGCGCTGCTGACGGCGCAGCTCCTGCTCAGCCGCCGCAGCAGCAGCAGCCGCTGGTGGCGGGATGGCAGGTGCGATCAGCCGAGGCGGCTGGATCAGGCCGGTGCCTGCTGCTGCTGATCCCAGGGCCGGCTCCCCCCGCTGGCCACTGGTGCCTACGAAGCCGAGTGCTGGGCTGAAGCCTGCTGGGCTGGGTCCTGGGCTGGGCCCTGGGCTGAAGGGCGAGGCATAGTCCGGCAGCAGCTCTGGTGACCCCGGGGGCGGCGAGGCCTCATGGGGCGTGCCAGGGACGCTGCCGTCGCTGCTAGGCGCTGGCGACGGCGACGTGAACACCGCTGAGAAGCTGCTGTCAGGCAGCTGCTGGCGCTTGGCTGTGATGCGCGGCACAGCCATGCGCGGCAGCTTGTCCGGCTTCGTGGCCAGGCTGGACGCTTGCATGTACAACACATGCACCACACGCCCGTCCGGCTGCTCCTGCTTGCTCAGCTTCACCCCCGCATGCGCTGCCGCAAAGCGTGCGGCTGCGGCCTGGTCGGGGAAGCAGCAGGTGCGGGCATAGTCGCTGACCGTGAGCGTCTTGATGGCCGCGCCGCCGGGCAGGCGCTGCGACGCCCCGCTGCGCAGCCACACGCGCAGCATGGATGACTGCATGCTGGGCACGTGCACCTGCGCAGCTGCTGCCAGCAGGTATGGGGCTGACGCCAGCAGGCGCCAGAAGGCCACCCAGTTGGTGGAGTTGCGCGCTAACACCAGCTGCCGAGCCCACACCACATGAGGGCTGGCCTGCGGGCAGCAGCAGGAGCGGCAAGGCAGGCGGTGGTGGGCGATTGCTGAGGGCCCAAGGCCCAGGCTGCTGGCCATGCAACCCTGCCCAGCGCAGCAGGCATGAGGTGCCCATGCATTCACGCCTTGGCGGTGGAGCATGCCGGCCGCGCAGCTGCTGCAGCTCACCGTGACTTCTGCCGGGGCGCCCATGAGCAGCGTGTTGCTGTAGGCCGGAGGCGGCTTGAAGCTGCCGTGGTGCCCGCCCAGCAGCAGCTGCTGGTAGGCGCGCATCTCCCCCGCAGCCTGGCAGTCCAGACCCGCCAGGCGGGCGCGCTCGTACAGGTGGGTGAGGTCGGTCAGCGTCTTGGCCGTCTCCTCAATGTGCAGGTGGGCCTCGTACCACTCGCGTGCAGCAGGGTCGGAGTCGTCCTCCGCCTCGCGGCCTGCCTCCGCCGCCCCATCCGCGCCACCGAACACAACCTTGCTGACCGGCTTGTGGCGCTTGGGCAGGAACTCGGCGTTCACCTGTGCGCACACCAGGGTGGGCGGGGGGTTGCTGAGGCCCGGCTGGGGCAGGTGGGCAAGCAGGCGACTTCGCACCCGGCTTGCAATGCCCTGCAGGGTTTAACACCCACCCCGCACACGCTTGCTGGCAGCCAGCAGCTGCGTGTGGCTGTCCTGTCCCCCTGATGCCATCCTCGCCCCCGCATACGCGGCCCCGCTGCCCCACCTTGTCCTGCCCCGCCAGCTCAGCGTCCATGCCAAGGTGCCAGCGCACAATCTCCTCCAGCGTGCTGATGCACCACCTGAGCTGATCCTGGCCCTTGCCCGCCAGATCCTGCGGTGTGTGTGCGGGGGGGGGGGGGGGGGGGGAGGTGTGGCAATGCGGCTGCGGTGCACAGTGGTGAAACTCAGCCCCATGCTCCAGCGCATACGCGCAGCCACACCTGTGCTGTTGCTGGCTGGCTGCAGTCGACCCGGAGCACCAACCCAGTTGCCGGCCCCCACCTGCTGGTGCATATCCTTGCGGACAGCCCGGAAGCGATCGAACAGGAATGTCTCTCGGGACAGCAAGGAGAAGCGGTCGTCGTCGTACAGGGAGCGCAGGAAGGTCAGGGTGCGCTGCAGGCCCGCCCAGGAGCGCACATTGCTGGAGTTGATGGTCAGCCCAGCAGCTGCAGGCACGGCAAGAGGAGGCAGGGGCTTGTCAGAGCGTGCTCCTGCCTCCCCCCCGCCCCCCCCCCCCCACACACACACACGCAGTCCGACTCAAACGGGTCTCAAGCGGGCAGTCAAAGACCCCGCCACGCAGTCCGACTCAAAACCCACACCCCAGGCTAAAGGCGCGCTGGTCGGCGCTTGAAGCACCACCCAACAGCTGGCAGCCACGAGCAGCTCCCACCCCGCACCCGAACGCTGATGCTTCTTCACGGTCCGGCCCAGCGCTCGTTCTATGGGGTGCAGTGAGTTGCTGTCGCGCCGCGACTCTGCCTCGTCTGCCGGGCACATGTCGTCGCACGCGCCCTCCAGGCCCTCCACGGGGCCGTCCTCGTCATCGCCCGCCACAGAGTGCGAAGTGACAGCCGCTCGAGCAGCCGCTGCAGCACCTGCAGCCAGCCGTGCGTTGCAGTGACATTGCTGCCCGAGTGCAGCATGCAGGCCCAAGCATGCAGCAGCTGGCTGGCGCACCTGCCGCGTGCTGGGGTGCCCTGGGCGGCCTGCCAGCTGCTGCAGGCGGGGCGCTGCCCCCTCCAAAGGTGGGTGCGGCTGCTATGGCTGCCCGGCGTTCAGCCTCCAATGTGGCTTCGTCCAGCGGCTCGTCATCATCGCCGTGGTCGGCCATGTCACTGCCGTCGGAGTCGGCGTCCTGGGCGCCCTCAGCAGCTGCACCGGCTGGGGCTGCACAGCGTACGGCAGCCGTGCGGGGCGGTGTCAGCGACACATGCCACGCCATGGCTGCCCTAGCAAACCATGCGGGTGCTGGCATCTCCGGGTGCGGAGCAGCTTGTGTGCTGCTGGACAGCGTGTGGATGGAGGGGAGCCCGAGTGCTGCAGCTCATGCAGCGCTCACCTCGGGTGGCAGTCATGTCGTCATCATCCCCAGACCCCCAAGACGCGCGGTGCCGACGTGCCTGCCATTGCAAGTGTCAAGTTCGGGTGAGTTGAGGTGCATCTGCCAACACAGCGTGGCTCAGCCTGCTGGTGGCGGCCGCACGCAGCTGCTGCCCACCACGAGGAACTTTGCTGCATGGCACTGGCTGCTGCCGCGCTGCTGCGGCACTACCTCGCTGCTGTCCCTGGCGCATGCTCACCTGCGCAGCCGGCACACCAAATCGCATGCCCTCGCCACTGCTGGCAGGCGCTCCAAAGCCACCAAAGCCGCCTCGCTGCTGACCACCAAAGGCGTTGGCAGGCGGCGCAGCAGCACCGCCGGGTGGGGCAGCGCCGCCCAAGCGGTCAAACACGCCGCCGCCTGGGCTGGCATTGGGTCCAGCTGCCGCACCACCTGCAGGCGCACATGCAACCACCAGCTGGGCAGTCATGGTGGACGTGGCCCACCAGAGCACATTGCTGGGTTCACTCACCGAAGATCGGAGGCGCGGCCTGCCCTGCGCCCTGCAGCGCACGCAGGATTGGATCGCAGCGTCACAGTCGTGCTGTGCCGGCTGACCACGCCTCCCCGCTCGCGCAGCCAGGTGAGGCATGATCGCTTGATTCTGCATCGCACCTGACCCCACTGGGCGGCTCCAGCAGCGGGTGCGGCTCCAAAGCCCCCAAAACTGCCTTGCTGCGCACCAAACGAGAATCCTGAGCTCGAGGGCTGACTACTGGCACCCCCAGCTCCAAACATGGATGCTAGCTGCGGCGGGTCCTCGACGCATTGACGGACAACATCGATCTGGGGGCTGGAGGTTTGCACGCCCGGCTCAACTGGCGTGTGCACAGCGTGCAATGAGACTAGGTTTTGTCGTGACAGCGAGGGCAGGCGTTCTAAGCTTCCCGCACGGCTGCCGCGCGGCCCTCGCCACAGCTTTGTTGCAAGGGTCAGCCAGCGGCCCGGCCAGCGCCTCGCAGCGCTGCAGCCAAGTCCGCGCCAGGGTCAGCAGCAGCAGCTGCTGAGGACCCTGCTGCTGCCACCTTCCTGGGTCCAGAAGTGCGCACCACGGGATGCTCCGCCTCTGCCACCCGGCGCCAGGCATACTTGCAGGCGGTCACCCAGGAGGGGCTGACCACGAGCCTGCCTTCCTTGGCCGCCAGCTGTGCCTGCAGCGCATATGCACACATGCGCTGTGGCCGATCCTCCCGTGCAAGCGGCTGCTGGTCATGCACCAGACGCAGCTGAGGTGGCGTCCCAGCTCCTGCCCTGGCATGCCAGGGTGCATGCGGCAGAGCCGGCTCTGCCGCATGCCCCGTGCACGCCCCGTGCACGCCCCGTGCACGCCCCGTGCCAGCACGCACCTTGTCGGTGCCGGGATGAGCTGCCACCACGTGTGTGGTGTGCCCCGGGTGGTAGCTTGTGCTGCACTCTGCCCCCAGAGCCTCTGCCATCTGCCACAGGGGCTGCTCATGCGCCACCTGGCCCATCGCCCAGCAGCGGCTGAACACAATGGCACAGCCGCGCAGCACGCACGCCCGCTCATCCCTCAGCACGCAGCGCACGTCACGCTCAGCCAGGGGCAGGTCCGCCTGGGAGTTGATGCCAGCGCTGTCATGCACTGAGCTGCCCTGCCCCGCCTGGCCCTGGTAAAAGCGCGCATGCACCGACCTGCAGCGCAGGCAGTCGGGCACCACTGAGGAGGTGGCTGCGGGTGGTTGGGAGGGGGCGGCTGGGGCTTGCATGCGCAGGGGCAGGCCAGGCGTTGCGCGCAAGCAAGGTGGCCCCAGCATGACAGGACAGCGACCCGTCTTGCCTGAGCACTCGCAGGCAGGCCGCCAGCTGCCCGCCCTGCACATCCTCATCCCTCCCGTCCTCCAACAGCCCCTTGGCTGCTGGGAACCAGAGGCGTATGCTGCTGCCGAAGAAGTGGTAGCGGTCGACCTGGGGGAGGGATTGAGACAAAGGTGTGGCGGCAGCCTGGCACACCAGAGCACAACAGCGCCCTGCCCGCGTGTGCTGTCACATGTGAGAGGCATCCACAGGCACGACAAGCGTCTTGACCGCCACTGCGAGTGCAAGCAGCAACAGTGGCATCATGCGAGGCCGGGTTACCACGCGGCTGGTCTGCCCAGCAGCAGGCGGCTGCACCCACCTGGATCAGGTTGCTCCTGTGCGCCGCCCACACCTGCTCGGTGTCGTCCAGGATCAGCACGTGCTTGGGATCTGCCAGCAGCACGTCCAGCCCCTTGCGCTGCCCATGCGTGCTGTCAGCAGCGCTGACCACGCGGCCAGCAAACAGGCGGCCGCCGGGGTCCAGAAGCCGGGCAATCTCGTGTGCGTACGCCTTGTCCCCCATGGTGTAGACAGCCAGCTCATACAGCTGGCTGGCTTGCTGCAGGCAGGGGTGCAGGCACAGAGACACGACACTGAGCTGCGCATACTGCACCAGTGCAGGCAGCGCTTGGCGGACGACGGTGGCCCGCCCTGCTGGTGGTTGAGGCTGCTGCTGGGTACACACAGGCTAGGCAGGCAGGCTGCCCACCTCCAGGAACTCGTGCAGCCCAGGACGCAGCTTGGTCCACAGTCCGCCATGGAACAGGTGGAACAGCGTGCGCTGCACGGGGCCGCTTGTGCTGGGGGTGGCTGAGTCGTCAGCGGGCAGCGTCGACCGCTGCTGGCCGTTTGCTTGACCAGCAGCCGCGCTGCTGGAGGGCTGCTGCTCCGGCTCCTGCTCCTGCTGCTGCTGCTGCAGTGCGAAATCCACAGCGGGATCCGAGGGCTGATTCCCCGCCGGCTCCGAGCTGGGTGACGCCTGTGCGTCCTGCTGCTCCGGGGACGGCTGCTGGTGCTGAGCAGCATGGTATGCCGCCACGCGCGCCTCCTGCTCATCATGCTGGCGGATGAGCGCCTGGCGCTCGCCCTCGCTCACATCTGCTGCTTTGGCACTGTTCAGCAGCGTGTGGTCCAGGTCCAGCACCAGCACCAGCCGCCGGCTTTGCAGAAGGCGGGCAGCGCCCGACGAAGCGCCGCGTGCAGCCTCCTCAGCAGACAGCTGCACGGCACCCGGGTTGCAGGACATCAGACACTGGCGCAGTGCTGCTGAGCGCCACGGCGCCCTGCCTGAGCCACTGCCATAGCTGACGCCAGCTGGAAACCAAGTTCGTGCATGGCCTGGCCATGCAGCTGCGCGACAAGCCTGCCAGCTTGCTCTGGCTGCTGACAATGGCCCGCGAGCAGCTGCGCAACTCGGATGCGCAGGGACACCTCCGGCGTACCTCCAGGTGTGCTGTGTGGTGCAGGTGTGTGATCCGAGTGAGTGCGGATGCACCCGCGGCTTCTGCATCATCCGTCTTGAGGGCGCCACATCGAAAGCACATGCCATTCATGTACCCGGGGTGCGGTGGGCACACGGAGGCGGCCGCGGAGCCGCTGGAGCCTGCATGGGCTGGTCTGATCACTCGCCGCCTTTTCGCCATGGCATCCTCTGCCGGCTGCTCCGCCGCCGCCGCGGCTGCAGGACCTATGCTGTCATCTGATGCGGCTGTTGCAGCATGTTCCACAGGGGGAGGCTCGCCCTGCTCATCCCCCGAGGCCAGCTCCTCATCGAGCATGCGAGCCAGCTCGCTGTCGAGCGATCCAGACATGGCGTTTGATGCGCTGATGTGATCCTGGTGTGGCACTGTGGCTGCAAGGCGTTGGTTGGTGATCTGGTCAATGGCGTCGGCGCGGCCTGCACTGTTGGGCCCTGCAATGGCAAACTGTAGGTGCTTTAAGAGCGGGGAGGCGACTGCCCTCTCTGCCGCCGCCCACAGCTGGGGAGCAGCTGGAAATTTACAGCAGCGGAGCACGGGCACCGCCTCTCAGCAGTGCCCTCACACTGCAGCGACGGGCAGCTGGGAGCTTGCAGCCTGCCCATTGCTCATGCTGAGGTCCAGGTGCTGCGGCACCTCCAGCTTCAGGCGCCGGTGGAACCACAGCAGCGCCATCCACGCCTGCACGGGGCGGGGGCAAGCGCACCACCACCAGCTGTGGGTGACGAGCGCTGCTGGCAGCCATTGCTTCAGCAACAGGAGGTGGGGCACCCTGCATGCCGGGGTGCCTGAAGACCAGCCCACCTGTTGGGACAGCTGCCCTGAGGATGCTCGCGCCCAGCAGTGCTCCAGCAGGGCCGCCATCCAGTCGCCGGGCGGCACCACCCGCAGGCCGCCCAGCGCCGCCAGCAGCTTCTTCAGCTGCGCGTCTGTCAAGCGGGCCGGCGCCAGAGCAACGCTGCTGGTGAAGGCCGCCAGCCACACAGCACTGGGCGCAAAGCACAGGACGCTGAGGGCGCTGAGCAGGCCGATGGCGTCCTGCAGGAGGGGGGGGAGCAAAGAGCAGGGGCTGGTGTCAGCATGCCGCCAGGAAGTCCAGCCACGGGCAGGCGGGGCAGGCACTCTCAGCCAAGCGCCTGCCCTCACCTCGGAGTCCGCATTGGCTGCCTGCGCTGCGGCATGGGCGCACAGGTGCGTCAGCCACTCGCGGCGCGGCTGCACCCGCAGCGTGGCCAGGCTGCGTGCCAGGATGCACAGCTGGTGCAGCTGCCAGCCTGCGAATGGCTGCTGCGGCTGCGCCGCGGTCGCTCGGCTGTGCTGCCCCTCATGAGCGGCTTGCAGCAGGGCGCCCATCCAGGAGGCGGGTGGCCTGAGCTGCAGCCGCGCCACCGAGGCCACCAAGCTGGCCAGACCGAACGGACTGTAGCTGCTCAGCTGCTGCTGCGTGGCGCTCCAGAAAGCCGCCCGCCAGCGCGGCTTGGGGCTTGCCGACAGCCGCGCCAGCGTAGACAGCAGCCTGCCTGCATCCTGCTCCGTGCACTCGGGCAGGCGCGGCTGCAACGCCGCCAGGAAGGCGGCCACCACCCCGCCGTCTGGCGCGGGGTCCAGGCGGGCCAGCGCGTAGAACGCCAGCACGCAGGCCGCGACGGGTGCCGCGGTCGCCTGGTCCAGCAGCAGGGACCACGCGGCACTCAGCCAGGCCGGCGGCGGCGTCATGGACAGCTGGTGCGCCGACAGGAGCTGCGTGGCCAGCAGGCGGTTGGCCTGCTGCAGGCTGCCGCCGGGCTGCTGCCGGAACAGCGCTGCAGCCAGTGGGCTGTCTGGGGGCAAGCTGAAGCTGCACCGTGACAGGCCGTACAGCATCTGCGCCAGCTCCCACGACTGCAGGTGGCTGGCCTGCAGGGCTGCTGCTGCGTGCAGCTGCTGCAGGAAGCCGGTGGGCGGTGGCGCCCACGCCGCCGGCAGCGCGCCCGACATCTTGCCCAGCGCCCAGCACAGTGCCGCCAGCTCCCGCACGCTCAGCCGCTGCAGCTTTGAGGAGGGCAGCGCGGCGTACAGCGCCTGCATCCAGGCTTCCCCAGGCCAGCAGCGGGCAGCTGCCAGGCTGTGCAGCAGCAGCACCGCCTGCCCGGGCTGGGCCAGCTCCAGCTGCTGCTGCGCGCCCTCTGCCAGCTTCAGCAGCACGCTGGTGTGCGCCGCTGCGCGCTGCTCCGACCCCAGGCGGGGCAGCGCCCACAGCAGCATCATGAAGTCCTGGCTGCTGCAGCTGGTCAGCTGGCCGAGGGTGTTGTGCAGCAGGCGCGACATGAGCGGCTGCGCCGGCCGGCAGCCCAGGCGCGCCAGCGACCAGGCCGTGGTGGCCAGGTGCTGGGGTCGCATGTTGTTGGCCGCCAGGTAGGCTGCGCAGCACAGCCCCTCCAGCAGGCTGGGCTCGTAGAGGCGCCGTGTGGCCAGCACCCACAGCACGTTGGCCACGGCCTGCGGGTCCAGCTGGCGCAGCTGCGAGCGCAGCAGCTGCAGCAGCATGCGCAGCAGCGGCGAGACGGCTATGCGGCCGGGCTGGCCGCCCGGCACAGGCTGCGGGGTCTGCTGCGGCACCGGCTGCAGGTGTGAGGGCGGTGCTGGCGAGCCAGGCGGCAGCTGCTGCTGCTGGTGCTGCTGTTGGTGCTGCTGGTGCAGCTGCTGCTGCTGCTGCTGCTGCTGGTGCAGCTGCTGCTGCTGGGCGCTGGCGGATGGCAGCGGGGCCAGGCGATGATACGCCAACAGCGCTGTGCTGACGTGTATGTGGTTGAAGTGAGCGGCGTGCTGTTGCACTGTGCTGGTGAGGGCGTCCAGGCTGTCTGCTCGGGAGATCCACACGGTGAGGTGCGCGGGGTGCGGTGCCGGCGCCGGGTCAGCCTCGGAGGCGCTGCTGGCTGCTGCGTCACCAGACGCTGCCCGACACGCGGTGCCGGCAGCACGCGCTGAGTGCGCCTGCACCTCCTGCAGGCATGTGCACAGATGCCGGCGAATCAGTGGCCGGCCTGGCGGCCAGCAGGGGGGTCGGGCTGGCGCGTGCCTGCACGTGGGGCGCATGGGGCCGCATCCGCCTGGCGGAGCGCGATGGTCTAGTTCTGCTCCCCACAGCCCGCAGGCATGCCATGCAGATGCAGGCCTGTTACATGGCGATGGAATGTGACTTACTGGTGAGCTGCGCGACCAGAAAGGCGCGGTCGCAGCTCCACACACTGCACGGGCGCCTGCCTTGGTGCTGTGCGCGGGCCTCACACCGGCCAGACCCTGCGGCAGGGCTGTGCACCTCCTATCCCGCCTAGTAAGCTGCGCTTGGCGCCAAGCGTGGCCTCCTGAGGTGAGAGCCATGTTGGCGCCCGCCTGTCTGGCCTCACTGGCGCGCCGGTGATTCGATCAGTACCTAGGTTCTGGGCACCTGGGACGTTCGGACCACACGAATCAGGGGCATGTGCCGCCCAGCTGCCGCTTGAATCTCAGACGTCGCGCCGAAGCAACGCCCCCAGTCTCGCGATCGCGTAAACTGGCAACGCAGTCACACTGTCCTGTTTCAATCGCTCGTTGCTGCGATAAGAGCCACTTCGCTGGGCAGGTGCCGGGTGAGGGGCGCATGTGGGCGCAGCTGGCCTGATCTCACGGCTGGGCTTAGAGCGGTTGACAGGTGCGCGTGCCCGCACCGCGCGCGCCTTGGCACGGGTGGCCTCATTCTGAGCGACCCACCGCGTACGCATGGCGTGCAATCCACGCCGCATCTGCCTCACCCCGGCAGGACCGGTCCTGACCACTCACTGGCAGCCCGTCTTGAGTGGCCGCGCCACCAGTAGGTCATGGTCATGACTGTGGACCAGCGGGCGGCGGCGGAGGCAGCACAGGTGCGGCCTGGTGCTGCCGCACCCGGCAGTGGCAGGACGACCGCTGCGGGCTGTGCAGCCCACCGTGGACGACCCGCGTGGCTGACAGAAGCCTCACACGAGGCTGTGCCGCCTCCTCCTCCTCCTCCTCCTCCTCCTCCTCCGACTACTCCTACTCCTACTCCTCCTCCACCTCCTGC
>Ga0315908_10003741_pt1 | contig 11040 bp, 10 predicted proteins | sample LakEriMetagenome_12_FD_203520 | JGI IMG/M metagenome (GOLD analysis project Ga0315908, IMG submission 203520) | Freshwater fungal communities from buoy surface, Lake Erie, Ohio, United States - Buoy 4 MA124 | ecosystem: Environmental > Aquatic > Freshwater > Lake > Lake biofilm | place: USA...
AGGCGCTGAGTGCCGGTCGCGGCTTGTTTTACGACTCCTAGTTCCCACTCCGCAGCGGGTATTGCAGCCGGAAACTGAGGGCGGCCAGTAGGAACGTGCTGGCGATGAGCAAAGTGCTGAGCGCGTTGATGACCGGCAGGCTGCGACTGGTACGCATCATGCTGGCGATGCGGAGCGGCAGCGTGGTAGTGCCGGGGCCGGAAACGAAGAAGGTGATGACGTAGTCATCGATCGAGAGCGTGAAAGCCAGCAGGCCACCGGCGACAACGCCCGGCAGCACAAGCGGGAGGAGCACTTTTTTCACCGCCTGGGTTCGTGTGGCACCGAGATCGCGAGCAGCGTCGATCAGGGTGAAATCGAAGTCTTGCAGCCGCCCCAGCACGACCATGGTGACAAAACTCAGGCAAAACGTGACGTGGGCGATCCAGATCGTCAGCAGCCCAGTTTCAACGCCAGTGAGGACAAACAAGGCCAGCAGCGACATGCCCATGAGAATGTCCGGCATGACCAGCGGCAGCGTGATGAGCATGGAATGCGCGCTTTGCAGCCCGGAGCGGAAGCGGTGCAGCGTATAGGCGGCCAGCGTGCCGAGCAGCATGGAGGCCAGCGAGGCGGACACAGCGATTTTGAGCGTGATGACGAGGGATTCCCACACCTCATCCGCCGCCCAGAGCTTTTCATACCAGCTCCAGGTGAAACCATCCCACTCACCACCAAAACGGGAGGCGTTGAAGGAATTGACGACCAGCACGACCAGCGGCGCAAACAGGAACGCGATCACGCCGAGCGTCAGCAGTGCTGGAAACCGTGATTTTCTCACGATGCGGCCTCCTTCCGGCCAAAACGCTGCCACGCGGCTGCCACAAACATCGGCACCAGCACCGCGAGCATCAAAGCAGCCGCCAGGGTGCTCGCCTGCGGGAGATTGCGGTCCGCAAACACGCGTTGGGCGATCTTGCTGCCAATCATCTCATCCGAAGCCCCGCCCACCATCTGCGGGATGACGTACTGGCCGAGCGAGCAGACAAACACCATCACCGCCGCCGAAATGAGGCCACGGCGCACTCCCGGAACGAAAACTTTGGCAAACGAGCGCCACGGCCCCGCGCCGAGATCACGCGCGGCATCGAGCAGGCTGAAATCGAACTTTTCTGCGGCGGCATAGAGCGGCAGGATCGCGAACGGGAGTTGCGTGTAGATCATCACCAACAGCACCGCGCCCACGTTGTTCAGCAGCAGCGCCCCCTCCGGCACCAGGCGAAGACTCACCAGCAGGTTGGTGAGTGGGCCTTCGGGATGCAGCAGGGATTTCCAGGCAAAAATGCGGATCAGGAAGTTCGACAAGAACGGAATGACGACGAGCAGGAGTAGAATCTGCCTCAAACGCGGCCCGACACGGGCCATGTGAAAGGTCATCGGCAGCGCGAGCGCCAAGCAGATGAACGTGGTAGCTGCACTGAGCGCCAGAGTGCGCCAGGCGATGGGCAGCCAGGCGGGATCTCGCAAAGCTACGATATTTTCCATCGTCCACCCTGCCCCGACGCCCCCATGGAAATCCACCGAACGAAATGCCGTGACGACGATCAGGATGGCCGGAATGACGAAAAACAGGCCTAGCCAGGCCAGCGAAGGCAGCGTGAGTAGCCATTGTGTCGAACTCGGGCTGCGGGAGATCATGCGCCGCCCTCCAGCGTCACCACACGTCCTTCATCCGGGTGAAAACTCATCCAAACCTCGGTGCCAAGCGCAGGCTCGATCACTCCACCGTTGAAGCGGCTGCGCTGAATCTGCGCCATGACGCGATGCTCGCCCGCGCGGATGCGATAACGCGTGTGCGGACCAAAGTAGGCAATGTCCTCGACGATACCGGGAAAAGCGTTCACACGCTCCCCGCTGGACGGACGGTTGAGCGTGAGGCTGATTTTTTCCGGGCGCACCATGAGGCGCAGGGTTCGGTTGGATGAAACCGCACCGTTGCTGATCACGAGCGGACTGCCCAGCCCCTCGATCATGACGCGGACGTAGCCCTCGTGCTGGAGCTCGACGGCGGTGCCGGTAAAGAAGTTCGCATCGCCGATGAAGGTGGCGACGAAGCTGCTGCGCGGAGACTCATACAGCGCCTCTGGCGCATCCACTTGTTCCACTTTGCCCGCGTTCATCACCGCGATGCGGTCGCTCAGGCTCATGGCCTCGCCCTGGTCGTGGGTGACGTAGATGAAAGTGGTGCCGACCTGCTCGTGAATGGCATTCAGCTCCAAAAGCATGTGCTGGCGCAACTTCAAATCGAGCGCGGCCAGTGGTTCGTCGAGCAGCAAGACCTGAGGACGATTCACCAGGGCACGGGCGATGGCCACACGCTGCCGTTGCCCGCCGCTGAGCTGGGCGGGGCGCTTGCGAGCATGCTCGGAGAGCCGCACCAGTTCCAGCATCCGATCCACGCCGCTGCGGATCTCTTCGCGCGAGCGGCGGCTCATGCGCAGGCCGAAGGCGATGTTTTCCCACACGCTCAGGTGTGGAAAGAGCGCATAGTTTTGAAACACGGTATTCACCGGACGCTGCTCCGGCGGCAGCGCGGTCAAATCCTGCCCGCCGAGGAGAATCCGGCCGCTGTCAGGCCGCTCAAACCCGGCCAGCATGCGCAGCAGCGTGGTCTTGCCGCAGCCGCTCGGACCGAGCAGCGAAAACGCCTCTCCTTGGGAAACCGCCAACGACACATCATCCACAGCACGGAGGGAGCCGAAGGATTTGGAAACGTGGTCGATGACAAGAAAGTCGCTCATGCAGGTCGGAACAGGAAATCTAGCCTGCAAACAAGGAGTGTGGCAAGGAGCTTGCGCGATCCGCTCTCAAGCGCGAGCTTTACAGAATGCCCGCACGTTTTGTGATTCTGCGTCCTCTGGAGGAGGATTCCGCCAGCACGCTATTCCAAGTTCGCGACGAGAAACGCGGAGTGGAAGCCTGCCTGAGGCGTTTCAAAACGAAAAACGCCCAGGAGATTGAGGGACTGACGGAGCTGTTTAACCAGCTTGCAGGCATCGACAGCATCCATGTGGAGAAGACTGTGGACTTCGGCACGGACAAGGATGGCTTCTACGTCGTGACCGCCGCACCTGCGGCCAGCGAAACCCTGGAAGCCGTGCTGGAGCGCGGGCCGCTGACCGCCGAGGAGTTTGAAGTCGTGGCCTTGCAGCTTCTGGAGGCGCTGGATGCGCTGCATGACCAAGCCATCGTGCATGGCAGCATCCGGGCGGACTATGTGCGCATCACCGGCAAGTCCGCCACCGAATGGCGTGTGACCTTGCAGGGCTTTGGCCAGGGCTTCGCCACCAAGGACGATAGCAAGGAGGCGCAAATCCGCGCCTACCGCTGCACCGCCCCGGAGCAGTGGGTGGACGGCACCACACGCCGCCGCACCGACGTTTATGCGCTGGGCTGCGTGCTCTATGAGGCGCTGGCAGCCCGCCCGCCCTTTGACGGTCGCGCCTTGAAGGAAATCCGCCACAAGCACATCGGGCACGATCTGGCTCCACTGCAAAAGCTGGCCCATCATGTGCCTTCCTGGATGTGCGCCTGGGTCATGCATCTCATGGCTGCCGACCCTGAGCAGCGCCCGCGCAAGGCGGCAGCGGCGCGTGAGTTGTTTGAGCGGCGCGAGGCTCCCGCCCTCCCCGAACTGCCACCCCGCGCGGAAAGCCCGCTTGCGCCGGAAGTCTCCAGCACGCCCCCGGTAAGCCTCAGCGCACATCCCGTTTCAGCCCCGGTCATACTACCGGCCACGCAGCCAGGCGCGCGTCACGTCACCTCAAGCACGATTCCCATTCCTACCGGGCCCCATGTCGCCGCGCCACGACAAAACAAACCTGCGCCAGCTCAACGCAAAACCTACGCCGCACCACGCAAGCCCCCCACGGCGAAGAAATCCAACCATAAGAAATCCATGATCGTCGCCGCAGCAGCAGTTTTGTTGATGCTGGGGGTCTTCATTCTGCCGCGCTGCGGGAAACAGCCGGAGCCAGTGAAAGGCAAGCTGGTTCAGAAGCAAAAATAACGAGCTGAGGGGAGATCAAGACTCCTCACGTCGTTTGCGCATGATCTGGCGAATGCCTTTGCGCAGTGTTTGCACGTTAAAATTCACCAGCAGCCCGGTTGGCAACTTGCTGAGCTTGAACACGGACTCGAACTGCTGCTCCTCCAACTTCGTGACCGCTTCCTGCGCCCGGACTTGCAGCAGCAAGACGCCGTTCACGACAAAATCGAGCCATATGGCGGTTTTCACCCGTTTGCCGCGATAATCGAATTCCAGCGGCACCTGACGCGCGAGATCAAACTCCAGCTCACGCAGCTCAAGCGCCAGACATTCCTCATAAGCGTCACGCGTCAGTCCTGGGCCAAGAGTGCGGTGTACGTTCATGCACGCGCCGATCACCAGATGTGGCAGATCAGCGTCGTTCACGGCGCGGCGGCAGGCTGGAGGGTTTCCTCGCCCAGGATGCCGTAGATTTCTTGCGTGGTGCTTTGTTGATGCGTGGACAGCCAGCGGTCCAAGGCGGCGGCGAGACGTGCCTTGACCTCGGGATACTGCTTTTTGATGTCCTTTTCGCAGTGCGGATCATCGCGCAGGTCAAACAGGCGCTCGATGGAATGCCGCATGCCCGGTGTGCGCACATATTTGAAGCGCTCCGTGCGCACGCAGTGCTCTTTCGTTTTCAAAATCGCATCTTGGAACTTGTCCTTGAGCACAAAGTGGAAGTCGAAGTCGGGATCAATGAATGTCGTCTCATCCATCGGCGGAATGAACAAGGGCTCTTCGCCAGGAATTTTGCGCCGGAAGAACAGGTAGCTCGTCTCACCAAAATAGGCCAGATCGAGGCTCTTTTTCTCACCACGGATCAACGGCACTAGGCTGGCCCCCTCGAAACGTGATTCCGGCGGCGCTTTGACCAGATCCAGCAGCGTCGGCGCGAAGTCGATCGTGCGTGTGATGTGCGTGTGCTTCTGCGGCTTTTCCAGGCCGGGAATGTGCAAGATGGCCGGCACATGATTCGCCTGATCTCCGCCGTTGAAGGTGGTGCCGTGGCCGAAGGTGGAGTTCGGCTCGAACAGATCGTCACCGTGGTCACCGGTGATGAGGATGATGGTGTCGTCCATCAGGCCCAAACGCTCCAGTTCCTTCACCACCCGGCCCACGGAGTCGTCAAACATGCGCGTGCAGCCGTCGTAGAGCGCGGTGATCTGCGCCACCTCCTCCGGTGGCAGCTTGCTCCACTTGTCATTAATGTCCGTGTTGCCGATGAACTCGTCCACATTCAGCGCCAGTTCGTGTTTGTGCGGGCCGTCATACTTCGGGTCCGTCCACAGCTTCGCGTAATGAGTTGGCGTCTTGTAGGGCAGATGCGTGCAGGAATAATAGCCGAGCATCAGGAAGGGCTGACCATCATCCGCACGTTGATTGAGACGGTCGATCACTTGGTCCGTCACCACTTCGGGCGTCATGTAATTCGCAAAGGACTTCAGCTTCGGGAACAGGCTGTGACCGACACGATTGTCGAAAAACAGCGGCAGAATCTGGTGATGCAGAAAGACCACTTCGCTCAGGTAAACGCGGAAGTTATCGAAGTCGGAGACGATGATGTCCTTGAAGCCCATCGGCAGCTCATTGAATCCACATGCGCACCAGTCGCCGATTACCGCCGTGTCATAGCCGAGCTTCAGCAAGGCACCGCCAAGTGAAGGCGCTTCACGGTTCGCAGTATCCACCATCGCTCGGTTCGGGAACATGTGCCGCACCCCATGCGTGTGCGGATACTGCGAGGAGAACATCGACGTGAGCGACTCCAGCGTGGAGGCAATCGGTGTCAGACAGCGCTGGAAATTCACCCCTTGCGCTGCGATGCGGTCGATGTTCGGCGACGTCAGGCGGTGGTAGCCATTGCAGGATAAATGATCCGCCCGCAGCGAATCGGAGCCGAGGATGAGAATGTTTTTCGGCCGCTTTTTGTTCCCCGCCAGCAGCGCATCATCCTCTGGCAGGCGATTGATGCCATAACCGCTCACCGCCAGCAGCCCTAGACCGCCGAGAACAGCCGCAAAGCTAAACAACATAGGTCGAGCCGCGCGGACGAAGAATTTCCTCAGCTCAAACAAGTAAAAGCCCGCCGCTGCCATCATTGCCGTGATCGGAAACACCTGAGTGATCAAACCGTGCACCGCAGTCTGGACTCCGGTGCCGCAGAACTGCCCAATCGCGTCATACCAACCCAGAAGGTAGCTGTAATCGCCAAAATACGGCTTCTCGAGCATCAGCTTGAAGATGAAGAATCCGTACAGCAGTCCCGCAAAAAGCAGCGTGCGCCATACGATGCCCCAGCGTGCAAAGGAGCGCGCCTTGCCCCACAGACGTACCAACGGATAAATCAACGCCACATAGCCCACGGCCACGAGAAGATAGCCTTTCAGTACCACCAAATTGCTCCAAACCAGGTACCACCAGTGATGCTCCAGCGCGATCTCTGAGAAGCGGTTGTTAAAGCCATACGAGTTCCCCGCAAAGCTCAACAGCGCAGCAAGATACCAAGCCGCCAGCGTGCCAAACACCGTCATCGCGACGAGTTTGAGAATCTGACGGCGTTTGAACGGCGGATGGGGTGTCATGGGAGACTTTTGGAGCACTGGGTTAACCTATAACGCGAGTGCGCCCACCTCTCAAGCACTCACTCCTCTGGCACCTCGCCCGCCTTGCTGCTCAAGGAGTTCGTCTTAACGTAATCGCCGGCCCGTCTGTGAGGTCGGCCCACGCACGCACGTTCCGCATGCAGCCTGAACATAAGCTCAGCCGCGCCGGCCCCAAAAACGATTCAGCAAAGCCAACACGAGCACCACGACCGCCCCCGACAGCAACATCGACCATTGATCACTCCTCACCGACTCCGATTTCGTTTCGTCACCGATCTTCACTGTCTGCGGCAACAAATCCACGATCTCGCTCAGTTCCGGCAGTTTTTGGCCTGGCATCGCCTGATCCTTGACCATCTTTTTCCAATCCACCGCCATCACCAAATCCACACCCGGGTTCTGCTCCTTCACCTGACATGAGCATGAGCCGATGAGGAACTGCGCTGCACGATCCACCGTCTCCACCTTGATCCCTTTGCCAACAAGGGCATAAAGCACCCTGCCCTGGCCAAAAATTGGAAACACAATCGGTTCGTTCAATCCGCGTAGATCGGGCTCGCTCGCCAGCAGCATCGCAATGAACGCGACTTCTGCAGCATCATCCCGTTTCACTCGAAGCGTCGAAAAAGCGAGTCGCAAACCATCGCCCGGGACCGACAGGAGGCCATTTTTGACATCCTGCTGATCAAGCTTCGGCAGTTCCATCACTCCGGCGAGGTATTCGAGTCGTTCATCGAGAAATTTGGACGCCTCATCATCTTTGATCTTGTCGCCGGACTCCAGCAGCACCCACACCGCGCTCTCACCAGCGCCGAAACGTCCGGCGATCTGCTGACGCGCCGGAGAATCCACCAACAACTTCACATTCGCGTCATTGTAGTCCGCCGACCAAATCACCTCCTCGTTGCGCATGATAGCAGGATGCCGCAGCTCGATTTTTGGCGCGTCCACTCTCATCACATGGAACTTTCCTTCCACCTTCGCCTCATACGGCACCGTCACACGATACGCATCCGCCTCCCAATGCTCCAAAGCATACCGAAACACCGGCACCGAGCATGCACTGGCACAAGTGGTAGCGAACAAGAAGACAACGGCGAAGCGGAGCGGCATGGAAGGAGACAATACGCAGCACTTTCGATGAATTCACCGCCATGTGCAGGCCTTGGCCTTTGGCGCTCGATTATCCGCGCCGATCAAAACCTGAGCACCATCAATCTGCCTCGGGCCGAGGATCACGCGAAAGCAGAGCGCGCATGCCTTCCTTGGGCGACTTGCCCTCATGCACCAAGGCGTAAATCTCATCCAGTAGCGGCATGCGCACACCACGCGTTTTGGCGGCGCGATGGAGGCTGGCGGTGTTGGGCACGCCTTCCGCCACCATGCGAGTGCTGGCGATGATTTCAGCCAGTGGTTTGCCCTGGCCGAGCATGAGGCCGACGCGATGATTGCGACTGTGAGCGGAGTAGCACGTCGCCATCAGATCACCGACACCGCTGAGTCCGTAAAAGGTCTCGACCCGACCGCCTTCAGCGACGCCGAGACGCACCATTTCAGCAAGAGCGCGAGTGACGAGCGCGGCGATGGCGTTGTCGCCGAGCTGCAAACCGAGCGCGATACCGGCGGCGATGGCGTAGGGGTTCTTCATCGCGCCCGCCCATTCGGCACCCGCGATGTCTTCGGTGGTGTAGGTGCGGAAAAACGGCAGAGTGAAACAGGACTGCACCCACTTGGCGACTTCATCATTCTGACAAGCCACCACGGCAGCAGTGGCGAGTTGACGGGCGACCTCTTCGGCATGGTTCGGGCCGGTCAAAACGGCCAGCGGCACATCAGGAATCGACTCGCCGATGATCTCCGTCATGCGGCAGCCCGTTTCGAGTTCAATGCCCTTCGCGCAGGAGACAAGCACACGCGCCTGAGAAGCCGCGCCACTTTGCGCGACGAGTTCCGCCGTGCCACGGACGGCCTTGGAGGGCACGACGAACACCAGCATGTCCGCAGGCTGCAACAAGGCGAGATCGGAAGTAACGGTGACATTGTCAGCGAGCACCAGATCCGACAGATAGCGCTCGTTGCGCCGTGTATCGCGAATCTGGGCCATCAGGTCGGCATCACGACCCCAAAATTGCACTTTGAGACCACGCAACGATAGAACCGAGGCGAGCGCCGTCCCCCAACTGCCGGCGCCGATGACTGTGGCGGATTGAATCATGATTTCGGCGTCTTCTTCGTGAATGCCTTGCTCTCCGTGCCTGCGATCAGGCGCTGGATGTTGGCGCGATGGCGGACGAAGGCCAGAGCCATGACCACCAGGCCGAAACCGAGCAGCACATAGTCCCAGCGGCCCTCACGCGCCATCTGAATGGCCATGGCCGTAGGCACACCAACCGCCGCCGCCAAAGAAGCCAGCGAGACATAACGAAACGCGAACAGAAACACGAGAAAGGCGATCCACCCGCCGATCATCCCGGCCAGCGAGATGCCCAGCAAGACACCGCCGGTAGTGGCGATGCCTTTGCCGCCTTTGAAACTAAGCCAGAAGGTGAACATGTGGCCGATCACCGCAGCAAAACCGGCCAGCACCTTGCCGATGGAGATGACTTCAATTTCAGCTCCCGTTTGAGCGATCCAGCCCGCCGCCAGCCACACCGGCAGCCAGCCTTTGAGCATGTCGAGGATGAACACCGGAATGCCGATCCCCTTCCCCAGCACGCGGATGGCATTCGTGGCCCCGATGTTGCCGCTGCCATGCTGACGGATGTCGATCCCTTTCAATTTTCCGGCGAGATAGCCAAACGGCACGGAGCCGCAAAGATAGCCGCAGGCGATGCTGGCAAGAATGGCGGTGGCGGTGGTCATGTGAGAAGATGGTATCAATCAAACACCACGGTCTTGTTTTTAAACACAAGAACACGATCTCGGGCGTGCCACCACAACGCCTTGGCGAGGACGGTTTTCTCCAAATCGCGACCGAGGCGGACGAGGTCATTCACGCTGTCCTCATGGCTCACGCGCATCACATCCTGGTGAATGATGGGACCTTCGTCGAGATCGGCGGTGACGTAGTGGCTGGTGGCGCCGATGATCTTCACGCCGCGCTGAAAGGCCTGATGATACGGCTTGGCCCCGACAAACGCTGGCAGAAAGCTGTGGTGGATGTTCAGGATGCCGTTCGGGAACTCAGCGATCATCGCGGGGCCGATGATCTGCATGTACTTCGCCAGCACGACGGTATCGACGCGCTCCTGCTTCAGCAGAGCGATCATGGCCTGCTCCTGCGTGGTCTTGTTGTCCTTGGTGATCGGGAAATGATGAAACGGGATGCCGAAGCGCTCCGCCGCAGGCCGCAGCGTCTCGTGATTGGCGATGATGACCGGAATGTCCACGGGCAGGTCGCCAGATTCATGACGGGCGAGCAGGTCGTAAAGGCAGTGATTCTCCTTCGTGACGAACAAGGCGATGCGCTTGCGCTGGCTGGCAAAGCTGAGGCGCATCTGCATCTCGTGGCGGCGGGCGATGGGTTGCAGGCGGGCCTCGATCTCCTCCTTTTCGAGCGTGAAGTTTTCCAGGCTCCACTCCAGACGCATGAAGAAGGCATTCTGCTCTGGGTCGATGTGCTGCTGGAGGTCGATGATGTTTCCCTGATGCGAGAAAATGAAGCCGGTGACGTCATGCACGAGTCCGGGGCGATCCGGGCAGTGAATGAGCAGCGTTGCGATGTCTGGTGATGCCATAGGAAGCGAAATTACGAACGTGAGGATGGGAAGCGCGTGCAAATTCCCTGCCCCTCGACCAAACCGGGGATCTGCTCAGCATTGCGGCCGGAGGCGATGATGCACTCGACGCCACCATGCACGGCGTCCTGCACCGCTCTCAGCTTTGAAATCATGCCGCCGGTGCCGAGCGTGGATTTTTCCTCCTCGGCGTGATGAATCACGTCAGCAACATTCTCCACGATGGGAATCGGGCCTTCCTCGGGCTTTTTCATGTCGCGCAGCAATCCGGGGGCGCTGGTGAGGAGGATCAGGATGTCCGCGTTCCAGAAACGGGCCACGCGTGAAGAGAGCTTGTCATTGTCCCCATAGCGCAGTTCCTCGATGGCGACGGAATCGTTCTCGTTGATGACAGGAACGACTTGGGTGAACTCCATGAGACGTTCGAGCACGGCTTTGACGCGAGGTGCGCGGTCGGCATTTTCGAAATCCTCGTGGGTGACGAGAAGCTGAGCCACATGCAGCCCATGATCGCGCAACAGCGACTCATAAGCGTGCATGAGATGCGTCTGGCCCACGGCGGCGAGTGCTTGGAGTGTGGTCACGTCGGTGGGACGTTGTTTGAATTCGAGGGGCTTCAAACCCGAGGCCA
>Ga0315908_10003743_pt1 | contig 11039 bp, 6 predicted proteins | sample LakEriMetagenome_12_FD_203520 | JGI IMG/M metagenome (GOLD analysis project Ga0315908, IMG submission 203520) | Freshwater fungal communities from buoy surface, Lake Erie, Ohio, United States - Buoy 4 MA124 | ecosystem: Environmental > Aquatic > Freshwater > Lake > Lake biofilm | place: USA...
CCGCTGCAGAAAAAATAATCAAATTTCAAAAAGCTTGGAAGGAAATTGGTAATGCTGGACAAAGATTTGAGAATAAACTTTGGTCAGAATTTAGAGCAGCTTGTGATGTGTTTTTTAATGCAAGAACACTAGCCAATAAAGAACAAGATGACGCTTTACTCGTTAATTTGAAAGCGAAAGAAGATTTGATTTCTGAAATTGAGAATTATGTGGTAAGTGAAAAAAGCAAGGCTTTGGCTGATTTTAAACAATTCAGTCAAAGATTTGCCGCTTTGGGTCATGTTCCAGTAGCAAAAAAAGAAAGCATTTATAATTCTTATAAAAAAGCATTGGATGAAAAGTATAACGCTCTTAAATTAGAAGGGAATGAGCGATCTGCTGTTTTGTTTTCGGTTAAATTAGAAACAATAAATTCAAGTCCAGATAGAAGTAAGTTATTGCAAAAAGAACGCTCTGATATCAAAAGACAAATTGATGTGCTGACGTCTGAGATGCTTCAATATGAAAATAATTTAGGCTTTTTCGCTAAGTCAAAAGGCGCTGATGTTTTGCGCAAAGAAGTGGAACAAAAGATAGACAAATCGAAGGAAGAAATATTGCGTTTAAAAACTAAATTAAAATTAATCCCTAATGAATAGTTTTGTTAATGCCTTATTATTGGCTCTTGCTTTTCCGCTTATGGCCTTGGCCATTGTTGTTGGATTTGACCTTCCTGTTGAATTTTTAAAATCATCTGGAAAGCAATTGTCTTTTGCGGAAGAGATTTTTTGGGCTTTGGCATTGTTGATGGGAATTCTCTCCTTGCGCAGAAGCACCAAACGATGGATGGGGATGAAAATAGTTACCAATACCAAACGATTCCTCTACAATCATGCAATTAGTCAGTCGAGAAAAAAAAGAGTAATAGTCTACAACTCTCTTGAGTCTGCAGTGCTTATTTTCTTAGCACTTGGTATATATGTTCTAACGGATAAAGCCATTGTTCCCGCTATCGTATTAGGTTTATTTGCGCTTGATTCTTTGGTGTTTCTTGTGCTTGGAAACAATAATAGATTTCGAGTTGGAATTTCTTCAAAAGCCATCATCGTTGCAGATAGAGAAGTAATTGTAATCTATTTTGAAGGGCTAAGAAAAGTAAGTGTAGATCAACAAACGATTTATTTCGATTACATCAAAGACTTACAACTTTCTTTCCCAACAAATTGTATCTTAGATGAAAATAAATCAGAAGCTTTAGAAGTACTTCAGAATTCTCTGGATAAAGATAAGGTGATGTTTTATAATATAAATGAATGGAAATAGTAAAAATTCTTATCGTAGAAGATGATATAGGATTTGCCTATTTGGTGCAGCACCAATTAACTAACTTAGGGTTTCAATCTCAATTTATTCTAACGGTTCACACTCTAGAAGATGCTAGGTTAGCACATTTAGAATTTGAAATAGATGTAATTTTATTAGACCTAAATTTAAAAGAATCTCAGGGGATAGAAACTTTTAATGAAATTAATTCTATTTTTCCAAGCGCTTCTATTATTGTACTTACAGGTTTAGATGAAAAAGCACTTGCCTTAAATATAGTCGCAAAAGGAGCTCAGGATTATTTATTAAAAACGAATCTTTCCTCTCAAGTTTTAGAAAAGACCATTAATTATGGGATGCTTCGTAGAAAAGTTCGGGTTGAATTATCAAAATCTGAAAAAAAATACAAGGATGTATTCCAAAAATCACCTCTCCCAATGCTTAAACTGGAGGGAAGTGAACTGATAGTCGTTATGGCTAATAAAGCAGCATTGGATTTATATAGCGTAAACAAAGAGGATTTTATAGGGCAATCAATTTATTCTTTTAACAAGTTTCAAGAGGAGAAGTTTATTGAACTCGAGACCTCTAATTCAATTCGCACTATTTTCAATTTAAAAACTTCTGATAAAAAATTAAAAATAATTGAAATAGTCATTAACAAGTTGGAGGAAGGTGTAAATGAATTTATTGCTCTAATGATTGATAAAACAGAGGAGGTGCTATTTGAAAAGCAAAAATTTGACCTTATTAATCACGCAGAAGAAAGAGAAAAGAAAAATATAGCAAGGGAATTACACGACGGCTTGGGTCAGCAATTGGTTTTATTGAATTTATTGTTTCAAAATATTGAAGCAAGTAAGGAACAAGAAGTACAAATGAATGACATAGGACTCTTGCTTCAAACCTGTATCCGTGAAGTAAAAGAATTGGCATATGATTTATTGCCTCCAGAATTAGACAGAGGGTTTTTACATGCTATAGATCGATTGAAAAACCGAATCAATATCATTGGTAAAATCGAATTTGAATTGAATATTGGAAAGGAAATTTTAGAAAGTCATTTTGTTAATGTGGATAAATTCAATCTTTATCGAATTGTCCAAGAAATTGTAAACAATGCCCTCAAGCATTCTAAAGCAACTAATATCAACTTTAAAATTTATCACAAGGATAACGGAATAAATATTGAAATCATCGATAATGGAATTGGGTTTGACAGCCAAACTGCACAAAAAGGCATGGGGATTCATAACATTCAACATCGTTTGAAAATGTCAGGTATCAAAGGTGAATTCATAAGTGCTCCCAATCATGGAGTAAAGGTGAAATTGACATTAAGCGTCGATTAGTATGATAAAGCAAAAAATATTAATTATTCGTTTAAGTTCAATTGGGGACATTGTACTGACATTTCATGCGCTAAGATGTCTAAGGGAACAACTACCTCATGCCGAAATACATTTTCTTACCAAACCCGCCTACAAGGAGTTAATGCTTTCTTGCAAAGATCTCGATCATTTGATTTTACTGGAGGCAAACATTAAAAATACCCGTAAAGCAATTAAAGCAGAGCACTTCACTCATATTATAGACTTACACAATAATCTTCGTACGCATAGATTAACCTTTGGATTAAGGCAAGCAATAGTAAAACGATTTAAAAAATTGAATCTTAAAAAATGGTTACTCACTAATTTTAAAGTAGATAAGCTGCCTAAAAAACATATTGTAGATCGATATATTGATACCCTTTCCGTTCTTGGAGTCAAGAATGATTATAAAAACACCTCATTTGAAATTCCTAATACCCATGAGGTTTCCTTATTATCTTATGATATACTGCCTAAAGAATATTTAACGGTAGTGCTTGGCGCTCAATTTCAAACAAAAAAGCTACCAACGCATTTACTCCAAAAAGCTCTTTTGTCTTATTCTCGACCTATAATTTTACTTGGAGGAAAAGATGAAATACAGGCTGCAAATAAAATTCAAGATGCTTTATCTTCTCAGAAAATTATCAATCTATGCGGCACTTTAAGTTTATTAGGTTCTGCAAGTGTAATTAAACAATCGGGTAGCGTATTGACTAATGACACAGGCTTAATGCATATTGCAGCTATGTTTGACGTTCCCATTGTCTCTGTTTGGGGAAATACAGTTCCGTCTTTAGGCATGTATCCCTATCGTCCAGGAAAAGAAAACTCAGTAAAAATTCATGAAGTATTAGGATTGAATTGTCGCCCTTGTTCTAAAATTGGATATCAAGAATGTCCCAAAGGCCACTTTAATTGCATGGAAAAACAAGATATTGCTGCAATTGCAAAGGATCTTAATTTTTAGTTCCAAATACGCGATAAAAACTCATTAATCTTTTCCAGTACAGCAGGTGAAATCGTTTCTTCTAGTGCACCATATTCTGTAATATTTCCGGTTAGACAATTTTGAAATAAATGGTTCAAATTTGGCATTTCAAGAATTTCTTTTGTTTTTCCTGGATTATTTACATTCATTTCAATTGCTGCTAAATTCTCTTTACTAGGAACTTGTAAATCTTTACTTCCATTCAATGCAAGAACGTTACATTTTACTTTTTTAAGATCTACGGCTGGATTATATCTCAAAAAATAGAACATCCAAGGATTGATAAAAGCAACTAAATTTTGATCAATAAACTCTGTTTTTCCACCATAAGTATCTAGCGTGTTTTTGCTTAATGTTTTACTAATTTTCTTTAATTTTTTTTCAACTGCTACTTTAGCACTTTCTATATCATTTGCCTGATTAATCAACTCAAATAAACTTTTGTTAGTTGCTATCATTTCTTTAATCTCATCCGTCTTCACTTCATTCACTTTCGCTATTAATTCCTGTTGCATCAATAACAATTGATCCCCGGGAATTCCAGGTCCAGCCAACATAATTATCCCATTAACACTAGGGTCATTCGCTGCAATCATGGCCGCAAGCATCGCTCCCTCACTGTGTCCGGCTAGAGCAATTTTATTGGAATCGATATCTTTTCTCGTTTTTAAATAGGATAGAGCAGCTGCAGCATCACTTGCAAAATCTGGCGAAGTAGCATGGTCAAATTTTCCTCCTGATTTAGCAGTTCCCCTGTCATCATATCGCAATACAGCATATCCTTTTTTGGTGAGGTAATCTGCGATAACCAAAAATGGTTTATGGCCTAAAATTTCTTCGTTTCTGTCTTGTGGTCCACTACCACTAATTAAGATTATGGCAGGAAATATTCCTTCTCCTTTTGGTAGCGATAAGGTTCCAGACAAGTCAAAATTTCCATTTTTATTATGAAATATTATTTCTTCTTCTAAATAGGAAAAGGGAGCCTTAGGTTCTTGAGACCTTAAAACTATTTTTTTCACCACTTGTTTCCTGTTCAATTGAAGCGGCGCTTTATAATATCCCTGTGTAAATTCACCAGAAATTGTGGTATCATCCAAATGGCCTTTATAACTTAAGCCAAGTTTTGAAATGATTAATTCAAGCGTATCTTTTGCATAAGTTACTTTATCGGCTTTAATTCCAAAAGCCTTTTGATCCGGACTATCCAAACTACCCGAAAAAGTACTACCTGTTTTTTCAATATGAAAAATTAAACTAAGTTGTTGTCCTCCAATGGACAATATCCCGTTCCATTCACCAAGTATGTTTTCTTGTGTATTTGCTTTAGTAAAAACAAAAAGAAAAATAAAAAGTAAAGTGTAAATCTGTCTCATTATTCTAAAAATAGTTTCTTTAATTCAGTAGCTTCAGAAGCTTTCATTTTACCGGCAATAATTAAACTAAGTTGTTTTCTTCTTAAAGCTCCTTCAAAGCGTTGAATTTCTTCTTCCGTTTCAGGCACCAATTCAGGCACTTGGATAGGACCTCCATTTTGATCAACCGCGACAAAAGTATAAATAGCCTCATTGCATTTCTCTCTTTCTCCAGTTACTGGATCTTCAACAAATACATCGACAAATATCTCCATGGATGAGGAAAAGGAACGAGAAACTTTAGCCTCTAAGGTTACTATGGAGGCAACCTTAATTGGTTTTTGAAAGGAGACATTGTTTACACTTGCGGTAACTACCACTCGTTTACAATGTCTATGGGCAGCAACACTTGAAATGACATCCATCCATGCCAAAAGTTGTCCACCAAATAAATTACCTAATGTATTCGTATCATTTGGTAATACTACAATTGTTGTAATTGATAATGTTTCTGAAGCAAGTCTTTTTTTCATAGTGTAAAGTTAATCTTAATCATTAAAATGAAACATCTCTTTTTAGATACTTTTTTTATCAAAAAATTAATTAACTTTAAGGCACTTAAAACTAAAATTAATTTTTTTATCTCCATACACTATGAATAAATTCTTATTTTCTATACTCGCTGTCGCTCAAATTTTTGCTTTTAATGCGCAGAAAACAAATACATTTGACCCTTCTAATGCTAGAGAAGGCGAACAGGTGGAGTATTGTATTACCCACAAAAAAATGAATCAGATTTTAAGCAATCCTGCCAATGTTGTAATAAAAGGACTGGATGATGCTGAAACATTATTGAATCAAAAGAAATCCATTGAAAAAGGAATTATTTATAAAATTCCCGTGGTTTTTCATGTCTTACATATCAATGGAGTAGAGAATATTTCAGATGAGCAAATCTATGATGCTTTAACAATCCTTAATCGTGATTATCGAAAATTAAATCCGGATGCTGCAAATGTACATGCTGAATTTCAAGGCATGCCAACTGATGTAGAGGTTGAATTTGTACTTGCAACAAAAGCTCCTAATGGCGCTTGTTTTAAAGGAATTACAAGAACATTGAATGCATTAAGCTATGATGGTGCAGATGGGGATGCTCAGGTAACTGCAATTAAAAATGGAAATGATGTTTTTCAAGGAAATTGGCCAGGAAATAAATATTTAAATATTTTCATTTGTGGAGAAATCGGCGGAGCAGCCGGATATACAACGCTTCCAGGTGGTTGGTCAGCCAATCAAATGACAAATGGAATTTGGGTACTTCATGATTATGTAGGATCCATTGGCACCAGTTCGGTTGGTACTTCAAGAACGCTTACACATGAGCTTGGTCATTGGTTAAATTTAAGTCATACATGGGGAGGTAATAACAACCCTGGCAATACTGCAAGTTGCTCCACAGATGATGGAGTAAGTGATACACCAAATTGTATTGGTGTAACGGCTTGTTTATTGAATTCAAATACTTGTAATAGTGACAATGCTTACTGGGGTGGAGTAGATAAAAGAGATAATGTTGAAAATTATATGGATTATTCTTACTGTTCTAAAATGTTCACCGCAGGTCAAGTAGTTCGAATAAGAACAGCTCTTTTATCTACCAATACAGGTAGAGCAAATTTATGGACCACTGCTAATTTAAATGCCACTGGTGCAACAGGTGTTATGACTTTGTGTGCTGCTGATTTTACTGCCAACAAAACAACAGTTTGTTTAGGGGAACAAGTTCAATTTGCTGATGACTCATACAATGCTGTAACTGGATTGTCTTGGAGTTTTCCAAATGGAACCCCATCCACTTCTACACTTGCAAATCCTATAGTGAGTTATGCTCAACCAGGTCTTTATTCTGTAACACTTACAGCAACCGATGGAACAACAAACGATACAGAATTAAAAACAAATTTCATTCGCGTTCTTCCTACACCTTCTGTGTTACCGTATTGGGAAGGATTTGAATCTTATACTTCATTGGCTAACTTAACCAATTGGGAAGTAACAAATATTAATAACAACAATGCTTTTACCATTGAATCAACTACCGCTCATTCAGGTACAAAATGTGCTAAATTGGTAAACTTTGGACAAGCTCCTTCTAATATTGACGAATTAATTTCTGCTCCAATCGATTTAAGCGTAATCCCTTCTTCAGGAATTGTAACCTTAAGTTTTAGATACGCTTACAGAAAGAAAGTTGCAACTGATTATGAATATTTAAAAGTTTTTATCACGGCAGATTGTGGTGACAATTGGGTACAAAGAAAAACTTTGGGTGGATCTCAATTGTCAAGTACTGCAGTGTCAACATCATGGGCACCAAGTTCTATTAATGATTGGGTTACTGTTCACATGACCAATGTTACTAATGCCTATTTTACTAGTAATTTTAGAATGAAATTTAAGTTCGAAGGCGAAGGCGGAAATAATTTTTATCTCGATGATATTAACTTATATGCTGGAGCACCATCAGATGTTGTCGTTACTGCATCTGGTTCTGGATTAGAAGAGGTGTCAAATGGCATTGATTTTATCGAACTTTTCCCAAATCCTGCTGATGATGAGGTTAATTTGAAATTTACTGCAGCAAGCCAAAAAGATGTTGTTTTTGAAATTGTTGATTTAACAGGAAAGTCTATTCAAAAACACTTGATTAAAGCTGCACAAGGAAATAATCTAGTTATGTTTGACACAAAAAGCATGGCTGCAGGTTCTTATTTTGTTAAGTTCAAAACTGAAGGGAGAATTCAAACACTTCAATTTGTTATTAAGTAGCAGCGTCTAAAGCTTTTCTAACGATTAGAGCTTTTGCTGGGCCAATACATTTTTCTAAAGCCATTAATTCAGCTGAATTAATGGCTTTTATGGTTTTAAATTCTTGGAAAAGTTGGGTCATTGTTTTTTCGCCAATACCAGGGATCTCCAATAAACTTGAATGTATAGCATTTTTACTTCTTAGGTCTCGGTGATGGGTAATCCCAAAACGATGCGCTTCATTTCTGATATGTTGAATGACTTTCAAGCTTTCTGATTTCTTATCAATATATAAAGGATAGGAGTCGCCAGGAAAAAATATTTCTTCTAATTTTTTTGCAATTCCAACCACTGCAAACGAGCCTCTTAATCCTAGGGCATCTATGGATTCCATTGCGGCACTTAATTGACCTTTTCCACCATCAATTACTACGAGTTGAGGAAAAGGCAAGTTTTCTTCTTTCAAGCGTTTATAGCGCCTGAAAATAATTTCTTTCATAGAGGCAAAGTCATCTGGTCCATCAACTGTTTTAATTAGAAAATGCCGGTATTCTTTTTTGAAGGGTTTCGCATCTTTAAAAACGACACATGCAGCAACCGCATTAGTTCCTTGAAAATTAGAATTATCAAAACATTCAATATGATGTGGCAAATCAGTCAAATGGAAATCCTTTTTAATTTGTTCTAAAATTCTTTGCGTATGTCTTTCTGGAGCCACTAGACTTTCTTTTTTTCTCTGATCTAAGCGGAAATAATTCGAATTTTTAATGGATAATTCTAGCAATTTGAATTTATCACCCTTTTGAGGAACGTGACTCTCAAAGGATTGAAAATCAATGATCAAAGGGTGTGAGGTCAGCACTTCTTTATTTTGACTTTGGTATCGTTCTCTTAATTCAGGTAAAGTAAATGCCAGAACATCGGCAGCGCTTTCTTCTAGTTTTTTGATGATCTCAGAGGAGTAACCATGAATAATGGCCCCTTCAGATACCACTAGATAATTGATGAAAAAGGAACGCTCATCTTCAATTAGTGAAATCACATCTAAATCTAATACATGATTAGAAACCACCATTGATTTTGATTTATATTGCAAAAGTTGCTCATAGATTTCTTTATACTCCTGAGCTTTCTCAAAAGCAAGTTCTTTTGAACTCTCTTGCATTTTATTTTTTAATTCTTGAAGAAGTGCATTCGTTTTTCCTTTCAAAAGTAAGGTGATCTGATGGATGGATTCCAAATAGTTTTCCTCGGTTTGATACCCTACACAGGGACCTTTACATTTCCCTATGTGATAATCTAAGCATACTTTAAACTTATTTTCTTGGATGTTTTTTTGTCTTAAATCAAAATTGCAAGAGCGCAAAGGATAGGTCTCTTTGATTAATTTCAAAAGGGTATTCATCATTTTGACATTGGCATAGGGTCCAAAATAAAGGGTGCCGTCATTTTCTTTTTTTCGCGTGCTGATGACCCTTGGGAACGCTTCATTTTTAATTCCAATCCATGGGAATGTCTTGTCGTCTTTTAATAGAATATTGTATTTAGGACGGTATTGTTTAATGAGATTGTTCTCCAATAACAAGGCGTCAAGTTCAGTATCAACAACTAAATATTCTATTTTGGTAATTTGTTTTACTAAAACAGCTGTTTTATTATTTTCGAATGTTTTTTGAAAATAGGAGTGAACTCTTTTTTTTAGATTCTTAGCTTTTCCTACATATATAATCTTACCCTCTTTTGAAAAGTACTTATAGATTCCTGGTTTTTCAGGAATTGTTTTTATATAGGTAATGAGGTCTTTCAATCTTTAAATATTCTTGTGAAATTAGACATAAAAAAACCGATCACGAAGGATCGGTTTTTTTAAATAAAGTAGGTATTAATTTTTAATAATGCGTTTGGTAATTGTTCCTGATGGACTGTAAAGTACTACTTGATAAACTCCAGCAGCAAACTCACTCATTTCAATAACTTGTGAGTTGTTATTCTTCACCTCAAAGCGTTTCAAAACTTGACCAGTAATACTTGTTAATTCCATCCGTTGAATGGTACTTGAAGCTGCACCAAAATTAAGGGTAATATTATCTTGAGTCGGATTTGGATATAAGGTAACTTGTTCTAATAAATTTTCCTCTAATCCAGAACTTGCTACAATATTAACCTTGTAATCTTCGACTTCTCCATAAGTACTTTGGCCACAAGGTATGATAGCACCATCTGCTGAATAGGAAATTCGAACGCGCATGTAGACGCTCCCTGTTACCGCTGTCGTTGGAACTGTAAAATTAAATACATTGCTCCATCCAGCTGCAACCATTACATAGGCAATGCGTTCTCCAGCGTCAGAGAAATCCATGTCATTGTTGTAATCTATCCAAACTGCAATCTCATCATCTGTGTATGCTTGAGCCGTTTGCCCAACAATTCCAGGTAATACAGTAATAGTATAGGCTGCACCTTTTGAAAGGTTAGTACTTAAAGAACTATAATTAGCATAACCTCCCACAGAACACGCTGAAGTATTGTTGATGGTATTTAAAGTTACTGTATTGATGTATTCATCGCAGGCTGCAGAAGAACCTGCACATGGACCTGTTTGCTGCACTACAGTAATATAATTTGTTTTTACTTCACTATCGTTTCCTAAAGAATTTGTTGCCACTAAGGTCACTGTATATTGTCCAACAGTATTAAAAATTACTTGTGGATTTTGACTAGTTGCTGAAGTTCCTCCAGTATAGGTCCATCCACTTCCAGAAATAGTCCATGCCCAAGAGGTAGGTGCGCCAGAACTTTGATCCGTGAAGGCAACTGTTCCTCCCGTATTTACTGTAGTAGGTGCTCCAACAAATTGTGCAATAGGTGCGGTTGGTACAATAGCACTACACGGGTCTGCTGAACCATTAAGCACTAACAATCCTGTATTTCCTGGATCTAAATAAGTCTTTAAGCGCTGATTGGCAGCGGTACCATTACTTATCCAATCGTATGATATTTTACCATAAGAATCTGGCGCAGTTAAGGCAGTACAAAAAGAACCTCCTCCTGTAAGCGTTCCAATAATTCTTCCCGAACTATTATTAAATAAAGGTGACCCAGACGAACCTCCTTCGGTTACACCAGTGCCATTAGGATTAGCCGACCAAGTGATTCTCCAATGTGTGTTAGGCGTCGAGCCACCCCATGTTGTAGATACTGTTGAAC
>Ga0315908_10003744_pt1 | contig 11038 bp, 6 predicted proteins | sample LakEriMetagenome_12_FD_203520 | JGI IMG/M metagenome (GOLD analysis project Ga0315908, IMG submission 203520) | Freshwater fungal communities from buoy surface, Lake Erie, Ohio, United States - Buoy 4 MA124 | ecosystem: Environmental > Aquatic > Freshwater > Lake > Lake biofilm | place: USA...
TATAATAAGATTAATAAATCTAATAGCAATAATAAAAAACATAAGAATCATAATAATTATAATAAGATTAATAAATCTAATAGCAATAATAAAAAACATAAGAATCATAAATAATTAATATAAAACAACAAACCATTTATCAAAGCAATTTTAATTAGGACGATGATAACAAACTATTATAATTTTAAAATGAAAATGAAATAAAAAAAATTGATATTCTAAACAATAAATAAATAGATATTTAACGATAATAGTATTTATAATAATATGATAGAAATTAGAAATGCTAATTGGATGAATTAGAAATATATGAAGAAGATTTATGAAAATAAATATGATAATAATATATATAAATTAAAATATATAAACTCAAATATGATTAGATCAAAGGTTCTTTAAAAATTACTGTTTTTTTTAATTAATAATATCTACTGATTTTTTTAAATCTTCTTTTTTCTAGAAAAATAGTCTTATTTTTCTATTAAAAACAAAAGATGCATCTCAAAGAAACTAGAATTCAATAGGAGTATTTTACTAAATAAAGACAATGACTTATTCTTCTCTGATTATAGTTCCTGGAGAGTTAAGATTTCCTATTGAAATAATATATCTTGAGTATAAATTATTTTGCAATACTTTAGCAATATAAATAGGCCAACAATATCATGACGAATTTAATATTTAATAAAAGGATGAATATCTTTGCATCATAAATTAACATTCATCAGATCCCTTGAGCAATATCATAACAAGATCTATATCTCCTGCAGAAAATAATCCTGTATAAAGATCATAAAATATAAATTTAATAGGTTTAAACTTATTATGATTTACCTTTACTATTTTTGAATTTAGCTATTGCTCTTACTTTGTCTGCATCATATGTTAAAGAGTTATTGGGATGGAAGTCACTTACTGCAAAGTAAGATTTTGTTTGTTAATCCTTCTATTAATAATAAATTAGCATAATTTTGTGTTATCCGCCTTTGCTTACATGCTAAAAAACATCTAGTTAAAGATTATTATATTATTAGATCATATGCATTTTTACTTTTATCATTATTATTACACTCAATATCCACTAAATTACATAATTTAATTTATTAATATTTAATATCTAAATTTTTAATCTTAAATCTTTAATACCGTTAAAATTTATTTTGATATTTCTCATCAACTAAAATTTTATTTTATTTTTAAAGATATATATTATACCATATATAACTTTATAAAAATTATATATTTATATTTCCAAATATAATTAAATATTATATATATTATAATAAAGAATGATAATTTATATGATAATTATAAATAATAATGTAATAAGATAAATATAATTGAATTTGAATATAAATAAATAAATAGAAAAATGGAGATGGAAACAGCATTAGAGGAAATAGGATAACTATTATCATAAATTTAAGATAATTTAGGAATGGATCTGGGAATATAAGAAATGGGGGAACTATTACAGTCAAAAATATATTTATAATTATTTGAAAGGATGTTCCCGTTTATGGAGCTTAACATTTAAAACTTAATCAGTGGAGCAGATTCAGAAGGAGATAAAATTTAAGTATTAATCGAAATTCTATCATAAGACATTCTCACAATGGACTTATCACATATTAAAGGAATAGAAATAGAAAATGGAGATCTCAAACATCTACTTAATTTCCTTTAAATTCTCTTAGAGTTGAGCAATCTCATTTAAGAGAAAAATGATCAGAATCATAATGAATAATAGGATCATCACGGTGATAGTAATAATAATAATGATTTCTAAAATAAGCATCAGGATGAAGATGATTAAATCGATCTTGAAATTTACAATCAAAATGATAGTTCTCTAGAAATCCATACTTAATCACCACCTAATTCAAAGTTTGATCAGATTGATTAAAATAAATAGGAAAATTAGGATATCAAGGCACTTAAATAATAAAAAATTGAATATGAATCATAATAAACCGATCAATAGAAATAATTTTCTCAAAATGATTAAGAAAATTATGAAAATTAAGACTAAGATAATCCTTAAAATAATTAAGAAATTATATCTGAAGTTAGCAAAAGTAAAGAAAGTAGTATGTATAATACTAAAGCAAAATAGAATAAAAACAAAATTAAAAACAATAACTTTATGTAGTAATAAAATAAGGACAACAATTAAATTGTAAAAAATCAGACCAGTAATATAAATTAGAAAAAACAGAAGATAAACAAAAAAGAGACAAAAAAGAATATTGGAAAGTAGATATTCAATAAATAATTATAATAATAAAAATACTTAACTGTAAATCCGTCAAACATAAAGTAGAACAAAATAAAGTTGGATAATAAGAATGATTAAGATGAAATTCAAGATAAAACTGAGAATATTCAAGATAACAATAACATGAATTTAAATGAAATTGTTTCATCAAATTACGATGATATGAAGAAACATCAATAGAAATCAGACAAAAATTAAATTAATGAAGGAGATGTAAAAATTTTTCTTTATATTTTAAGACTGGCAAAATAATTATCAGATAAAGAGATCAATATAAATACGGTCTTAATGATTACCTAAAAAGTCAAAATATAGTAAATAATTATTTAATATCAAAGAATACTAAGTCATATTAGAAAAACAATTATTGATAATAAGAAAATTTCACTAAAAAACTTAAGATTCTTCAAGTAAATATTCAATTAAATATAAATTAGGTAGACAATTATAATTATATGAAAGATATTGAAAGAGAAAAAAAGTCTAATGAATTAAAAGCTAGAGACTAAAAATAAAATTATCTGAGAAAAATGTAATTTATTTTGAAATATATCTTTTAGTCATAGGATAATATTTGAATTGGAAAAAAGAAAAGTAATTGAAGATAAAAAGATGTTTATTGAAGAAAAAAAAATATAAAATGAATAAACTAAAATGATGTTAACTGCAATCGAAAATTCTTATAATGATCGAGTAAGTATTTTAAGGGAAAAACTTATTCAATAGAAAAAAGAAAGGAAACTTGCTGAAACTGATTAAAGGTAAATCATCTGCAAACTTGAAAAAGAGTTAAAAATTGAAAAAGAAAAATAAATTTAATTTATCAAATAATAATATAAATATGAATAAAATAAATTTGAATAAATTGTTAATGATGATGGATTGCTAGAATAAAAAATAATGGAGTTATATAAAAAAAATTGAATATAGTATTGTTATTATTAACTTATCTTGTATTTATATTATAAATATTTATATTTAAATATTATAAATAATTATATAAAATTTTATTTGAATAAATTATTTTGATATATAATTTTTATTATATAAATTATAAATAGATATAGAAATAATTTTAATAATAAATTATTAATTTGATATTTTAATGGATTTGGCAGTTAATCTGGTAACATTACCTTTAAATGTATTATATGGATTAAATTCATTTAAAATTGTCTAAAGTAAAATAATATATAATAAACAAAGGTTTGAATCAGTTCACTTACTAATCTGTAAATATGATTTTAGGGCCATTTATTCCCAAATCAAACGTAAGAACATCAATTGAATTATCAAGATTTAGAAATTTTAATGCCAGTGTAATATGATATTTTAATAATATTAAAAATTTAATTTTAATAAAAGAAATATATTATGACCAATATAGTTTTTATTTATATATAAGAATATTAATACAATATTGAGCTCCAAATTAATATATAAAAATCAATGTTATAATTTGAATTTCCACCGAACTTTAAAGATATTGGACAAGAAATTAAGATAGATTTAAATTTTGAATAAAAATCAGAGAAACATATTAAAACTTAATTTAACAATATTTTGAATAATTATAATAATCATATTGATTTATTAAATAAGAAAGAGAACTTTGAATTGATTATTAATATTTTAAAAGCGTAAGAGAAAAAAAGTTTTTCTATTGAATTATTGGAGTTAATAGGTGATAAAATATCTCAAATCATAATTCATTTTAACAGCCAACTTTAAAACAATTAAAGGGAAAGTTAAAGAGTTTAAACATTTATCAAAGCTACATTTATTTCAATGCTTTTCCTTTAATCTACTTGCTTTTAATAGAAAAGCTCTTAGAATTAGACTTCCTCGATGGCTTTTGACAACTTAGATAAAAAAAAGGCAAAGCAAAAAAACATATCAGAAAAACAGCCAGAATTAATGAAAGTTTAAAGAGAAATTCTTTAAAGTATTGTAGAGATATGCAAATTAATAAAAGTTGATAAAGAAATATTAGTATAAGAAGATAGATTTTATACATTGATGGAAGATTGTGTTTAGGTATTACTAAACAATCGACATTTTTTAGAAGACGAGAAAAATCAATTAGTATTATTAGAAATAATAGATAAAATAGTATAGAATAGCTAAGAAAATAAAGAGAATATGCAAAAAATATTGATTCAGATTATATACGAGAATGAAGAGCTAATGGAAATAATAGGAGGATTATTATGTAGATGGACAAAACAGGAATATAACTAAATATTATCAGAGCTAATGTAGGAAATAGTAGAATTAATACTAAAAAAGACTAACTTATCATATGAATGTTAGGCTATAAAGAATGTGAGTCGATTGCTAATAATAGTAAGTGAATAAGTTCCAAAAGTGTTTAATACAAACATCTAAGTTTACTTGCAATTATACGATAGTGAAAGTTATTTGATGAGGAACACTGTATCAGATATTCTTTATAATATAAGTAAAAATCTCCTCACTAAAGATATTAATCATTTAGATGAAACACAACTCAATAGTTATAATAAAAATAAGCTCCATTATATCAATATTCTGATCAATAGACTCACTGATAAAAACTCATTGGCTAGAAATCACACTCTTCATATATTTATCAATTTTATTAATAATAATCTCATACCAAGTCATATTCTCCTCACTGTCTTTTAAGCTACTATTCTAAGAATCAATGATTGTTCATCCCTTGTCCGTAAAAAAGCTATGTAGTTTATTAATCAACTCATCAAAGTCTTTTATTAGTTATTTGTCTAGAATTAGAATAGGACTACTTTTTTAACTATATAGTAAATCAATCTCGAAATACAATTATCTAATCAATATATAAATCAAACCAAAAACACTTTAAAAGAATAGGAAAACATTCTAAAAAGTATGACAGAAGAATAAGAAGAAGAATTTGACATTTTGAAAGAACAACATGATCAATTAAAATAAAAGATAGTGTAATAGAATAAAGTGGTATTTAGATTATAAGAGTATGAATAATTGATTATAATGATTAATAGCATTGTAGGTAAATTGACAAAAATGTTATAAAGCAAGAATAACTCAGATGTGATTGAGAGTATTAAATTATTAGTAATTTTGAGGCAATAGTAAATCGAAGAAAGTGAGCAAGGAATTTAGAAAATGTTGGGACTAATTTGGATTAAGGATGATAGTGATCAGACTTAGTCTATTAAAAATGAGGTATTGAATGCTTATTATTAGTTGTACTTTAAGGATAACAATCCCATACAGGTTGCTAATAATCTTGTTAGTTTCATAAGTACATCTAATCAACAGGATGCAGCTTCATTTCAATAACTTTTCTCATTACTTTTTTAATCTAATGAGTAAAAGTTCAACATATCTAAGGAGGTCAACAAGGTAATATATTAAATAATTTATTATAGTCTATATGGCAAATATTTGTTAGTAGTTAATAATAAAATGATAAAATAAAGTTTGAATCTTCAATAAAACTAATACGCATAATCTGTGAGAATGACAATCAAGTATTTCAATCATAATTACACCTACTAAACAGCATAATAAACAAATAAATTGAGAGCAAATAAGTGAACTGGTTCATAGTATAATAAGTAGCTCTAATTCTTTAAACTAAACAAAAGGATAATGAAGAATCAACAAAACTTATCTCAAAACAGATATTCTACTTATTAATAAAACATTACGACTCATATGATAATTCATGGTTCATGGCAGCAGAATCTATTATAGATATGATTTTCATTATGATTGAATAACCAGAAATTCCAGCTTTATTCATCATCAAGAAAATAGCACATTGTTTATTCACTAATATAGATGATATTGAGAATGGACTTGCTAAAGTTATTTTCTTAGTTGGACATGTTAGTTTAAAGATTCTAATTATGATTGATGAGTTGGAAAGCAAATTAAAGAAAATGAAGTTGGAGAAAGAGGAGAACGATCATTAAAGAAAGTAGAAAATAGATGAGACTAATAATGAATTAGATTAGATTTAAGGTGGTTTGGAAGGATAGGTTGATTAGAGGATAGATAGGTTATAATAGATACTTAATGAAGATATTCTTGCATCTGATCACTTTTTAGGAGAGATAGCTAAGGTCATTATAAGGATTTGTTAGGATATTCATAATAATAAAAGGGGAGAAGTTACTCATATTTTAGATAAGGTTTCTATTCTAGCTTTTGCTAAAATTATGTGTGTCTCAAAGACGTATCATTAGCATATAATCATAATATTATAATATCATCTAATCAACATCATATCATTATTATAATATTATTATATTTATATCTTACTATTGATAGATTCTGCTAACAACATTTGAACTTGTTCCTACAACTGATGAACCGCACCTCTTCAGGCTTAGACTCATCAATCACAATAAACCTTTTGATTTCTTTTGGAGATATTCTAAAGAGATTTCCAAATCAAGTAGAACTGAAAACTAATCACTTATATTAAAATCTAAAGAGCACAGATTTAAACGTAAAAAAAACATCATTAATGGTTATTACTCATTTAATACTAAATGACATGTTGAAACTAAAATCAGAGTTATCAGATTTAGCTTTGCTTTTAGTAGATCCAAATCCATATATACAAAATTTAATTCGACTATTTTTCCACGAACTAAATAAAAAGGATAATAACATTATTAAAAATTTGTTACCAGAGTCTATTGGTAAATTATCATAAGAGGAAGACTTTTCTGTAGAACAGTTCCAGATTTTCGCTAATGTAATTATGAGTTATTTGGAATAGGAAAAATATAGCGAAATCTTAGTTAATAAACTTTGTCAAAGGATTAAAAACTCTATATTAGATAAGGAGGTTGTTAATTCTGCCTACTGTTTGACCCTTCTAAATTACAATGAAAAGGCAGTTAGGAAATTATTAGTTTAGTTTGAAGATTATAGAGATAAGTTGTCTAATCAGGTTATTAATGAACATTTCAAAAATATCATACTTAAAGTATCATTCATCTTTTATTATTATAGATCAAAAAGATTCAGAAAAACACTGAAATTAAATTATTGGCAGATGAATTAGAAGAAAAAATTAAAAATTATCTTACCGCTGAAATCAATAAAGATAATTATATTAAAAAAAAAGCATAATCTAAAAAGGCTATTAAAAATAAAATAAAAAAGAAAATTATTGATTATAATGAATCTGATAATTCTGATGATTTGTCTTTTGTGAGTGATTTTAGTGCAAGCAAAAAAAGTAATAATAATTTATTAATTTTAAGTTCAGTAAAATCAATCAAAAAACAAAAATGAAAATTAAAGAAATTTGAGAATTAGGAATAAAAATGTAATTTTTGAAGAAGAAAGTAGTGATCAGGAAGAAATGGAGTAGGAATGAAAATACTTAATATTATTATATTATTTATAAATATTAAAAATATTAGACTCAAATTTATAATTTCATTTCAAATTTTAATATTTATAATTAAATAAATTAAAAATTTTTAAAATAATGAAGAATACAATATCAATTAATAAAAATATAAAAATTAAATATTTAAAATATGCCAAATACAATTTAAAAATAAATATAAATAAAATAATTTTAATATTAAAGTAAAATAATAATATATTAAAAAATTAATTAATAAATAAAATATATGATTATTTTTAATTGAATAAAATTTAAAAATATTCACATTTATAAATCCGAAATTTTTATATTATTTTTAAACTTTTCAACAAAAATAATTACAAAGTATATTTAAGCTCATCTTCAAGAGAATTATAAATTTATTTTAAATGATTTACTGCTTATATCTATTAGCTGGTCTTTCATAAATTATTTAAATAAATTTTTTAAAATTTATAATTAGATTTTATTGCTTCGTAAAATTAATTCTCTATAATTCCTTAATTAATAAGTTACATAATAATAATGCTATAATCAAACATCAAAAAACAAACTAAGATTGAAAAAACAATGTCTATTAGAATTCCCAATTATAATTTCAAACCCAGTAACATAACAAATTTTTAAAATAACTGTAACCTAACACTAAAAACAAAACAAAAAATTTCAACACTAATAAAAAAAGAAATAAATATATTTTATATTAAAATATTTTGTTTTTAGATCATCAAAAAAATTATGAATATATTTTTATAAATTATAAAATAATTTAATCACAAAAAATTTTCATGTCTGAGATGATTAAGCAGTAAAATAAGTTAAAAATTTAGATAATAGATAAATATAATAATCATTATGATGAGAGTATAGTGATATTCATGATCCTGACTTCCCTCAATGGTTTATCATGATCATCACACTTAATATTCTCAATATCTTAAACTGTCTCAATTCCCTTCAAAACCCTTCCAAAGACAGTATGCTTATTATCCAACCAGGGTGCAGGAATAGTAGTAATAAAGAACTAACTAGCATTAGTATTAGGCCCAGCATTGGCCATGCTCAAAGTAAAGGGTCTATCATGCTTAAGAGTATAATGAAACTCATCCTCAAATTCTCCTCCCCAAATACTCTCACCTCCAGTACCATCCCCATTAGGACATCCAGTCTATATCATGAACCCTTTAATAACTCTATGGAAAGTCAGTCCAATATAATAACCCTTCTTAGCCAGTCCTATAAAATTCTCCACTGTCTTACCCACTTCCTCTCCAAACAGTCGAATGTGAATATCACCCATAGTCGTCTGAATTATCGCATTCTAAGCCAAACTCAAATGATTCTTCTTCATTTATATGATCTGTTAATCCTCCTTATTAGGTTTCTCATTGAAAACATCTCTACCTTGTTCTTTCTCCATTATGTTCACATTATTATTTCCATTGCTTTTGTATACTTGCACATCTTCTGGTTCTCTTCTACTAAAGATATAGAACCTATGTTTCTTAAAAGCTGAACATAAAATCAAAGGATCAATTTCCTTTTGCACTCCTTAACTTCCAGTCTGACCCTTGACATTTTTCATTGCTTTCCCTTGATATAGTCCTAACTTAACAAATCTCTCAGTTTCATTTTTGCCTAATAAACTAATCAACTTATTATCTTTGATTTATACTAACTTAATGCCCATCATGCAAGGAAATATTATAACTTTATCAAATTCATCAAACTACAAGTCAATCCCTTATAATTACTCTATATTTTTGTCCAAGTCTTTCTCAATTGCCTGTCTTCTTTCAAAATCTAACTTATCACAATAATAAACATCATCGGTTGATTGTTTATTCAATTGTAAATTCTAATAGAAAGATAGACTCTCATCGATTTTGGTAAGAATTTGGCCAGAATTGAACTGATAAATATATAGATGGTATTATCTGGTCATAACTGCAAAGTAATGTCCAGTATTTCCTAATTGAAATCCAATTACTTATTCCTTCTATTTAACTAATTAATAGAGTTAAGTGTCTATTTTTGAAGTGAAGGTAAGTTGATAATCATGACTCTTATTAGGGAATTTGAAGAAACAAGTTTCCCATATTTCTATCTAACAGCTCTTATCAATAGAGATAAAAAGATTATAAATAGAGTTGAATTTAATTGCAAATATACTCTTCTAATGTAACTTAACAATATGTATAGTTTTATCTTCCGAAGATGATTGTTCATCAATGATATGAATACAATTATTGTCCTCATTGACTACTGCAATCATCATCTTTAAACTCTTTTCCTAATAAAATAATTCACAGAGAGAAGGAGCAAACTTTAATCTAATTATGTTTATTAGATCTGCACTCTTTAAATCATACATCTTTAGGGTTCGGTCTTGATTACTTACTGAGCACACTGTCGAATTATCACTTGACATGCTCAAACCTGTTATGGCTCCTCTATGAGATTTAAAGTGTTTTATGAAATCAATTAATCGAAAATTCTTCTGCCAAAATTTTATGTGTCCATCCACACTGCAACTTATTAATTGCTCACTGTTTCCATTTACTAATATTTTGTTTATTACATCTCGATGCATAAATGATTTCTCGTATAATTCACTGTTCGGTAAATTGTCACTGAATATTTCCAATTCATCTTCTATTTATTTTTTATTTATCATATATTTATTTTTATATGTTTTTATTTATTATTAGAATTATTTATCATTATTTTTTACATTTTATTTTCTTTCTTACATCATGGACTACTGGTCCTTAATCTTCTGAATTTTATATGACTTTACTATTTATTGGTATTTTCCTTTTATCAATATATTATTTTTTAACAAGCTAAGAATCAGTTTAAAAATACTCTATGAATTATTTTTGATCTTAATCAGTCATATAGGATAGAATAATAAAATAATAATAATTATAAAATAATAATTATAATTATTATAGTAATTATAAACATAAAATGATAATATTATGATAATAATATGATAAAATATATTAATATGATTAAAAAGAATAAATTCATTCGAATATGCCTAAAGCTTATTCTGTGTTAGGCATGTTTCTCTTGGAAGGAGTCATAGGGATATACTCATAAGAAGGATCAGCATACCTAGTTTTCTTTTCATGTATACTGCATTAATCTCTCTCTTTTACGATTTATTTCTTAATTTTTGAATATTCCTTTAACATTAATACCCCATATATTTTATTTATTTCCATAAAATGGGCTGAAACTCTATGATTCAAACTGTTTAAAGGAATACCAGCATCTCTTCCAATTCTGTTCTTTAAAGAGGTTAATCTATCAGGACCATATCCGAACTGACCTCCAAATCCTATTTAAAATTT
>Ga0315908_10003745_pt1 | contig 11037 bp, 10 predicted proteins | sample LakEriMetagenome_12_FD_203520 | JGI IMG/M metagenome (GOLD analysis project Ga0315908, IMG submission 203520) | Freshwater fungal communities from buoy surface, Lake Erie, Ohio, United States - Buoy 4 MA124 | ecosystem: Environmental > Aquatic > Freshwater > Lake > Lake biofilm | place: USA...
AGCCAATGACTTTAGGTGTCTATAGCAGCATGGTCCACCTCTTCCCATTCCGAACAGAGAAGTTAAGCCTGCTAGCGCTGATGGTACTGCCCTTTTGAGGGTGGGAGAGTAAGTCGATGCCACTTTTACGAAAGCCTCTTCAGCAATGAAGGGGCTTTTTTGTTTTATACCAAAACCTCAAAAGGACACAATGAGTGATTTTATCCCTCGAACAGCGGTGAATGACCTTAACCTGTTCTCAGTCTTCACGGGCAATGCTCGCTCGTGTCCCGACTCCCGACTTTTTGGAACTTATCCTCTGGTACGTACATCATGGTTTAAATAAAGACCATCTTTAGTATTTAGCAAACATTATTCATAAATTTGACTCCTAAACTTATTGCGGAATGAAATATCGTTTACTTTTCTTTTTCCTGGCCTCTTTGCAATTCGTGAATGCTCAAAATTGGCAATCCTTTGTGGACTCTATTCCAACTCTTTCTTCGCCACGTTCCGCAGATTTAAATAATGATGGAATTCTTGATGTCGTTATAGGTGGAGGAACAGATGGAGTTTTTAGCAACAATGGTATAATGGCATTCAATGGTATTGACGGATCAATCCTTTGGAAGAATAGTGCAAGGAATGAAGTCTTTGGAAGTGCAATCTTTCAAGATATCACAATGGACGGTATCGTAGATGTCTTCATTGTTGGTCGATCAGCTCAACTCCTCGCTATTAACGGGGCTTCTGGATCTATCATTTGGGACTATTTCCCTTATGGTACAAACCCCGTGGATAGCGGATTGTACAATTTCTATAATCCTCAGTTTATTCAAGATGTGGACGGTGATAGCTACAAGGATATCTTAGTGTCAAATGGTGGTGATCATTTGGCTCCGGCATGGGAAACGGATCGTCCCCCAGGACGTTTAATGGTCGTTAGTAGTCTAACTGGAAGTTTAGTGTCACAAGCTATCGTACCTGACAGTGCAGAAATCTATTGCTCACCATTGGTCATTGATGTTCAAAATGATGGGAACAAATGGATCCTATATGGAACTGGAGGAGAAAATTTAGGAGGACATTTTTATGCTGCTCCATTGAATGAATTAATTTCTCAAAGTACATTAACCAACAGTGTTATTCTTGCACAAGACCCCAATAAAGGATTTATTGCTCCAGCTTCTGTTTTTAGAAAGAGCAATGGCGTCTTTGATATTTATATTCAGTCTTTTGGAGGTGTTGTTCAAAAAATCAATGGTGAGAATCTTGCACCTCAATGGACATACACCAAACCAAACACGGAATCAAGTGCAGCTCCGGTCATTGGTAATTTTGTCGGTGATTTAACTCCAGACGTTTTATTGGTTTTATTTAAGGGATCGGCTTCGTCCTACTCAGATTTTTATCAGATTGTTTTAGATGGGGCAACAGGGAATGTAGAGTTCATTGATAGTATTGGAAGTATTCATTTCGCATCGGCCAACGCAGTTGATCTGAACAATGATGGTCGTGATGAGGGAGTTTTTGCCCTTTCTTACATGGAAAATTCGTATTTCAGAAGTAGAGTGATTGCTGTAGATTTTACATCAAATGCAGTAACTAATCTGGATGCAACACGCACTGGGGTGAATATTGGATCTACACCTCAAATTTTAGATCTAGACAACAACGGGCTTTTGGACCTCATTTATTCGGTAAAAAAGGACAGCACGAATCCAACGGGTTGGAAGGGGATTTATGTCTACCGACACGAATTAACATCAACGGAGCCAAATGCTGGAATCGCATGGGGAAGTTACATGGGCTCTGCGTTTAATGGAGTATATGAATATGTACCATCAGAATGTGGGCCTGGATCTGTCATCAGTAGTATATTTCCATCTTCGCCGACATGCAATGGTGCTTCGGATGGAAGCGTCAATGTATCGGTTGTAGATGTTCAAAGTCAGCATACCTACTTATGGTCAACGGGCAGTACAGGATCAACTCTTCAAAATGCATCTGCAGGAACATATTGGGTGCAAGTAACAAACGATGCGGGATGTTTCGAAACGCAAACAGTAATAGTGACTGATCCTTTTGTGATTACCTTCGGTGGAATTGCTGCGCCAACGTGTATTGGTGGCTCAAATGGAATGGCGACGTTGAATTCAACAGGTTGCTATTGCATGTTTTCAACATGTACTTTTCTCTGGGAAAATGGGGGGACTACTAAACCTAATTACGCGTTACAAGAAGGGTGGAATAGTGTGATTATTACTCATTCGAATGGTTGCGTTGTGGTAGATTCAGTATTTATACCTTCACCAGCACCTGTTATTGATTCGATCTCCATTCAACATGTTGAACTGTGCTACGGTGATCAATCGGGTTCGGCTATAGTACATTATACTCAAAATCCGCAAACCATGCAGTTTACCTGGTCCAATGGAGCTGTAAATGATACATTGACTGATTTGGCTGCGGGAGATTATTATGTGATTGTTGAAGATTCGAGACCATGCAGAGATTCCATAGCTTTTACAATTACCCAGCCTGACTTGCTTCAGTTTACAGGATCATCAACCAATGTCACTTGTTCAGGAAATAGTGATGGAAGCATTACGAATTCTGTGATTGGTGGACAATCGCCGTATTCTTATTTCGTAAATGGGTTTTCGGTTTCAGATTCACTTATTTCGGGTTTATCTCCGAATGATTATCAGGTTTACGTTCAAGACAACAATGGATGTGTCTCAGATACCTTATACATGGCTATAACGGAACCAACGCCTTTATCGCTTCTACTCGTTGGAACTCCTTCTACAGGATTGGCCTCTTTTGATGGTATGGCGCAGGCTACAATGACTGGTGGAACGCAACCGTATGAAATTCTGTGGAATGATGTGAATGGGCAAATGGAAGACTTGGCTGTTTATCTTAATCCAGGTTGGATTACGGCTACAGTAACGGATGCTAATGGGTGTACGATAGTGGATTCTGTCTATATCGGAATGGTAGGTATCTCAGATGTGATCTCTGAAAAATGGAGCATTTTCCCAAATCCAGCGCGCGATGAAATCAACTTGCCTTTTGGAATTGATCAACTGATCATTTACGATGCAAAAGGGGCTCTTGTGCGAAAAGAAGAGAATCCAACTATTGAATTTATCCTTCATTTAAGTGCAGGGATGTACACCGTAGAGGCTAAAGTTGGAGCTGCTTTGCTAAGAACCAAACTCGTTGTTGAATAAGCGACAAACGTTCTCTTTGGATCTATTTTGTAACGTGAATATATTTTTTCGCATCCGTATATTGGTTGCGAATGACTAAAATATACATTCCCCTTTGAAGATGTTTCGTGTCTAGCACAATCACATTGCCATATGTGGTAAACTCTACATCCTGCTCTTTACCATCCGTTGAGAACAACTCAAAGGAAAGTGCTTCTTCATTTATTAATTGAATGACCAACTCATCATTAAACGGGTTTGGATAAACGCTGAACGGGGTGTCCTTTAAATTACTTAGACCATTTGTCGGACATTCTCCATCAACGTATGAAACAATTCCAAAATGGTACCTAGCTTGCGCACTGTTTTGGTAGGTCACTGAATCACATCCGCAAACCGGCTGATAAATGTTTGGAATCTGAACACTAATGTCGATCAAACTAGTGTCGATACAAGGTAATACCACAGTAGTATCATACATACACAAGGAGTTGCACGCATAGGAGTTCGTGAAGAAGTAAGCCGTGTAATCATTTCCATCTGACCCAATCATGGAACATCCGGAAATCATTTCACATTCTCCACCATAGGATACCCAACCAAGTGGCATCGCGCAAAATCCAAAATCAACACCTGCAGGAATAATCATACAGGAATCCGGAAATGAACAAGGACCAGGCGTATAATCAATTACTCCACCGTACGTTTGTGCAACACACGCATTTTCATAGGTGTTGCCGTCACAACCACAAACGGGATCAAAGACATCGGGACATAAAATGTTGGGGTCAATGAGTGATGAATCAACGCATGGTTGTGCGAAAGAAGCGGTTCCTATCAAGAGCAGAACAAAACTTAAAATGAATCGCATAACATATTCAGTTAAATTCAACAGAGGAGTAATTGCTTATCCTTACTCCACAATCAAAATATAATTATTCTTTTTTCCTTTACCCAACAACACATATTTTCCGTTGATCAAGTGTTCACTTGTCAATTGAAAGTCTTCCCCAACTTTTTCCTTATTTACAGAAACGGCATTGGCCTTCAATTCTCTGCGGGCCTCACCATTGGAAGATAAGAAATTCGTTTTCGCTCCCAGGGCTTCTACAATGGACATGGAATCGCCAAAGTCTGAACGTGTAACAGTCGCTTGTGGAACACCTTCAAAAATGGCAAAGAAATCTTTTTCGGATAACTTGCGAAGGTCGTCAGCTGTTGATTTACCAAAAAGAATGTTCGATGCGGCTATGGCAGTATGCAATGCTTCTTCACCGTGAACACGTGTGGTAATGTCTTCGGCAATGGCTTTCTGAAGGATCCGCAAGTGTGGGGCTTCCGCGTGCTCTTTTTCCAATTCCTCGATTTGTTCTTTTGAACGCAAGGTAAAAATGCGAATGTAATTTACTGAATCGGCATCACTGCTGTTCAACCAAAATTGGTAAAATTCATACGGTGAGGTGCGCTCTGGATCCAACCATACACTGCCGCCCTCTGTCTTGCCGAATTTTGTTCCATCTGCTTTCTTGATCAATGGTGTCGTCACGGCATAAGCTTCACCACCTGACTTGCGGCGAATTAATTCCGTACCGGTCACAATATTTCCCCATTGGTCTGAACCACCCAGCTGAATGATACAGTTATGGTGCTTATTCAAATGGTAGAAATCATATCCCTGTACCAATTGGTAGCTGAATTCTGTAAACGACATCCCTGTTTCAAGGCGTTTCTTTACAGAATCTTTCGCCATCATGTAGTTCACAGAAATATGTTTCCCTACGTCGCGAATGAAATCCAAGAAACTCATATCGCGAAACCAATCGTAGTTGTTGACCATTTCGGCTGAATTATCTCCAGCGTTGAAGTCAAGGAATTTTTCCAGTTGTCCCTTTACACAGGCCACATTGTGATTCAATGTTTCCGCATCAAGCAGGTTGCGTTCTTGTGATTTTCCAGAAGGATCGCCCACCATTCCAGTAGCTCCTCCCACCAGTGCATAGGGCTTATGTCCAGCACGTTGAAAATGAACCAAGGTCATGATTTGTACGAGATGTCCTACATGTAAGGAGTCTGCTGTGGGATCAAATCCAATGTATCCTGACGACACTTTTTTGTTGAGCGCTTCTTCCGTTCCCGGCATCATGTCGTGGATCATCCCACGCCAGCGCAATTCTTCAATGAAATTTGAAGGCATCTTATTTCGTTAATTCTTTAAATACTTCTTCGAGAGATTTCTCCTCTGCACGCAATGTGAGTACGAGTAAATCATTTTTCTGCGCAAAACGCGAGATTTCTTTACGCAAATCAACATCATCGCGCGTTTCAATCAGCCAGCCTTCTTTGACAGCTTCTACCTTTCCAACATGTGGGATTTTTGCAAGCATTCCTTTAGAAACACTTCCTTCAAATTCAACATAAACCGTCTGTAACGACATCGATTGCTGAAGGACAGAGGCGGTATCGTTGGCTACAATTCGCCCTTTATTGATGATGACTACTCTGTCGCAAATGGCTTCTACCTCTTGCATGATGTGCGTTGAAAGCATCACCGTTTTTTCTTCACCAATCTTTTTGATCAACTCACGAATTTCAACCAATTGATTCGGGTCTAATCCAGACGTTGGTTCATCCAAAATCAATACTTGCGGATCGTGAATGATGGCAGCGGCCAAACCAACGCGCTGACGATATCCCTTGGACAGGGCACCAATCTTCTTGTTTTGTTCGACATCCAAACCTACGGCATTGATCATTTCCTGAATACGCGCTTTCAAGTTCTTTACCTTATAAATCTTACCGACAAATTCGAGGTATTCCTTCACATACATGTCAAGGTACAGCGGATTGTGCTCCGGCAGATAACCGATAAGTTGACGTGTTTGCATGGACTCTTCATTGACAGGCATGCCGCACACCTTTACATCACCTGAACTACTCGGGATAAAACCGGTGATGATTTTCATTGTGGTGGATTTACCAGCTCCATTTGGACCGATGAATCCTACAATTTCTCCAGCTGCAACATTGAAACTGATGTCCTGCACGGCAGCTTGCTCCCCGTAATACTTGAATAAGTGATTTACTTCAATCGACATTCTTGGTGATTTGAAGTACGAAGATAGTAATTGTTGCTCAGTGCTTGTTGATTGAACCTACCTTGATTTTCATTGCTTTCATGTGAATAACCTTGGTTCAACACAAATGATTGGAAGTAGTTGACTTATTCCTTAGATTCTAAACCCTATCTTTGCCCTATGGAATCGGGAATTGTCCTAAAATCAACGGGTAAGTGGTACACGGTTGAGCTACATGATGGCTCAGTGGTGAATTGCCGCATCCGTGGGAAAATTCGTCTCGATGGTTTGAGAACGACGAATCCAATTGCTGTGGGTGATATCGTCTTGCTCCACGACCAACCCGATGATGAAGGCAAACGCGCGATTGCTGATTTTGAGCCGCGTAAGAATTATATCGTGCGAAAATCAACAAACCTCAGCAAGCAAATGCAGATTCTCGCTGCGAATGTCGATCGTGCATACCTGTTAGTAACGGTGAAATCACCTGTAACGCATCGCGCATTTATTGATCGGTTCTTAGTGGCTTCGGAATCATTTCGGATCCCTGTTACCTTGCTGTTCAACAAGATGGATACCTATGCCGAGAAGGAATTAAAACAGGTGGATCAATTGATTTCACTCTATGAATCCATCGGTTATCCGTGCGCGAAAATCTCAGCAGAGAAAAAGGAAAATGTCGATTTCTTGAGAGAGGAAATCAGTGGGAATCAGGTAATGATTTCGGGGCATAGTGGGGTAGGTAAAAGCACGCTCGTTAATGCACTGGACCCAGACATGGATTTGAGAACAGGTGAAATTTCAACGGCACATCAACAAGGTCAACACACGACAACCTTTGCGGAAATGCATAAGTTGGCAACAGGTGGATACATCATCGATACACCAGGAATTCGTGCATTCGGAATTGTGGATCTCGAAAAGGAACATTTTTCACATTATTTCCCAGAAATGCGCGATCGAATAGGTGAATGTAAATTTCACAATTGTAAGCATTTGAATGAGCCTCATTGTGCTGTAAAAAAAGCAATCGATGAAGGAAAAATTGCTGAATCACGCTATGCGACGTACGTGCAACTAATGACAGAGGACGCTGATGATGTTCACCGTAAAAATATCTACGGATGAGAATTGTAATTCAGCGTGTGAGTGAAGCATCCGTTCGGATTGACAATAAACTTGTCGGTCAGATTGATGCTGGAATGATGATCCTTCTCGGAATAGAGGAGGCCGATGATCAGTCGGATGCGGATTGGTTGGTTCAGAAGGTACTCGGGCTGCGCATCTTTAGTGATGATGAAGGAAAAATGAACAGAAGCATTGCCGAAATAAATGGTCGTTTCTTGGTGGTGAGTCAGTTTACTCTACATGCATCCACGAAAAAAGGCAATCGCCCAAGTTATATTCGTGCCGCCCGACCAGAACATGCTGTTCCCTTGTATGAGTACTTCATTCACCAATTGGGAATGTTATCAAATACAACGATTGAAACAGGTAAATTTGGCGCAGATATGAAGGTGAGCCTTCTCAACGATGGACCGGTTACCATACTTATAGATTCGAAGAGTAGGGAATAAAGAATTACGAATTACGAGTTACGAGTTACGAGTGAGGAATATGGTGGCTGAGGTGCGACAGCAGTCTCGAAGCCACACTCGGGAGTGAAGAATTATGAGTTATGAGTTACCAGTTATGAGTGAGATTCGAGGTGGCTGAGGTGCGATAGCAGTCTCGAAGCCACACTCGGGAGTGAAGAATTATGAGTTATGAGTTACCAGTCATGAGTGAGATTCGAGGTGGCTGAGGTTCCGTAGGAAGTCTCGAAGCCACACTTATGAGTTATGAGTTATGAGTTATGAGTTACGAGTTGCAAATTAAGTGTTAGAAACAAAAACACGACGAAGATTGAATAAGTCTTTCAGTCAGCCGCGGCTGACGGGTCTTTTGACTTATAGCGTAGCGGTCTTTGTCCTTCGAAGCTCAAGGAGCGAAGAAGTGTCTTTTGTCTTAATTACAAATTGCGAAGCATCAAATTCAACAAGGAATGACAATACAAGAAGCACAAGGAAAAATAGACCAATGGATTCAAGAGTATGGCGTGAGGTATTTCGATGAAATGACCAACATGGCTATTCTCATGGAAGAAGTGGGTGAGGTGGCACGTATCATGTCGCGACGATATGGCGAGCAAAGTGAGAAGGAATCGGATAAAAACAAGGACCTAGGTGATGAAATGGCGGATGTGCTTTTTGTACTGATGTGCATGGCAAATCAAACGGGTGTGGACCTCGAGAAAGCTTTGGAAAAGAACCTGGAAAAGAAAACAAATCGCGATCATTCGCGGCATAAAGAAAACGAGAAACTGAAATAATGACATTCGAAAATTTACGTCCTGAGCTGGCTGAATTGTTGGCTGAAAAGAATTTTACTGCACTGAATGAATTTCAAAATGCAGTGATTGATGGAATTCGGTCGGGAAGAAACACCCTTGCTGAGGGACCAGAAGGAAGTGGAAAAACGACTGCGGCTTTGGTTTCTGTTCTTCAGAAAGTGAATGAACCAGCGGAAGGTTCTCCCCGTGCAATCATCGTCTGTGCGAGTGATCAAAAGGCCTATGACTTGCATGCTGAGTTGTCAAAATATTGCCGTTGGTTAGATTTAACCGTAGACTTGGCGCATGACAGAGGAAATATCTTGCAACAACGAAATGATATTTTTGATGGCACGGAAATCATCGTTGCAACGCCAAAACGCTTGTACGAGTTGTACATTCAGAATGGGTTCAATGTCGGCAAATTGAAGATGCTGATTCTCGATGACATGGTGGAGTTGTTTCGCAAAGGACATAAAATGCACTTGATTCGCTTGTACGAAAGCTTGCCGAAATGCCAACACCTCTATTTTTCTACGACCTATGCTGAACGTCGAACTGCTGATTTTATCGAGGAATACTTGCCCATCTATCAAACAATAGAGGCTTAATTCTTTTATTTTCCAAGAACATGTCCTCGCCTCAAGTGTTTATTGGGTATGCGAGAAGAATTAGTTGCCTTACGTCCAATAATTGAGACGGCCCGAACATCGGATGTTTCCTCTATTGAGCTTTTTCAAAATGAAACACTTCGGCCAATCATCAAACTCCAACATGAGGTATTCATCGGCCTTGTGAAAAGTCAACCTAAGTTTGAGGACCTGCTCGTCAAGAAGGGTACATCCCAACAATTTCATGACAAAATCCGAACGTTTTTAGTTAAACAGCCTCACCTCAAACATGTATTGAACGGAATGGTCATTGGCATGTTTACAGCGGAAGAGTTGGTGACATATACCAAGCATGCAACAGATTTCAATAAGCGAATCTCCGGAATGATTTGTCAGCGTATTGCGGATACGTTTTATTAATCGGACTATATAAAACAAAAAAAGGCCTCGATGTGAGACCTTTTTTTTTGGTGATTACTTTTCTTATTCGCTGATTATAATGCGTTCGCTGCTTTGCTCTCCATTTTCTGATGTGAAATATACTGTGTAAACTCCGCTCTTCAAAAGAATGTTTATCTCATCTTTACTCATCATTTTTCCATTTGACTCGTACACTTTCATTCCGTAGGCGTTGTATACTGAAAAACCTTCAAGATTTTCTTCAGCGCGAACATTGATGTTCTGTACGGCTGGGTTTGGATATACCGATCCCAATTGAACAGTGCTTCCTCCTGTGAAACTAATCGTTTGTCCAGTTACTGGCTTTGGTTTCTTTGCAAAAACATTGAAATCTTTTGCTGCAGAACAACCGTTTTCATCGGTTACATTCAAGTAGTAGTGACCAACCCCAATTTGTGTCAAGTCCTGTGTTGACGCAACTGCTGTTCCATTGGCTAATGTCCAGCTATATGTCGCCGTTCCCACAGCGTTAAGTACTTCAACATCTACCGAGCCGTCCGTTGTATTCTTATTTGTTGGAGGGATAATCGATCCATTGATAATCACTGGGGCTGGACTTGTAATTTCATAGGTAAATGACACTACTTGTCCCCATGCATCTTTCACCGTAATTGTATACAGACCTGGTGTAAGGTTGGAAATGTAGTTGACATCTTCTGGCGCATTGTTCGACCAATAATACGTGTAGGGCGCGTTACCTCCAATCGGATGAACAATGATTTGTCCTGTGGCAACTCCATAGCACAAAGGCTGATTGACAATGGTTGACAATGACATTGGTGTCTCTTGCGCAAATGCAGTTAATGATACTAGGAACATTCCTGTCGTTGCAATTTTCTTGATTGAGTTCATTTTTGTTTTCATGGTTAAATGTGTTTTGTGTTTCATGAGACAAAGATGAAGCTGTTCGATTAGCTATCTATGGAATAGTGTTCTGAACCCATTCAAATTCAGTAAGTGAACCTAAGAGGAGATAAGTGTTTCTACGTAAAGCAGGGTTGATTTTGACCGAAAAAGGTAGATTTAGCTGTTGCGAAGAAGTGCCGCAACATGACGGTCAATAGGAAAGTTAAGGGTGTCTTCGGTCAAATCCCTCAAGGAAACCCATCGATGGCATTCACCTTCTTCCTTCAATGGTAGGGCATGTTGATTGACCACAATATCGTCGAGTTGATCACTATGCACTCTATAATAGCAGGCTATAATTTGATCATTCGGATGAAATGCGGAGGGCTGAAAGTAATCATTGATATAGAAAAAGTCACCCACCTGAACTGTTATTCCCAATTCTTCCAGAAACTCTCGTTGCAATGCCTCCGCGATTC
>Ga0315908_10003747_pt1 | contig 11035 bp, 5 predicted proteins | sample LakEriMetagenome_12_FD_203520 | JGI IMG/M metagenome (GOLD analysis project Ga0315908, IMG submission 203520) | Freshwater fungal communities from buoy surface, Lake Erie, Ohio, United States - Buoy 4 MA124 | ecosystem: Environmental > Aquatic > Freshwater > Lake > Lake biofilm | place: USA...
AAGAATTACCGCGTGGAGCACACCACGGATTTTCTAACGTGGACGTTTTACCCCGGTTCGATCTACGGGCTGGGACAGACGGCGGATTATTACGTGTATGAGGGTGATCCGCCGCCCAGCGCGCCCGCGCCTCCTGCCAGCGGCCCGGCGGCGAGCGAGTTTTACATGTTTTTTGTCACCGCTTTTAGCGACGGCGCGGCGGTGGCAAGTTGGTCGGGAGCCAGCGGGCAGTCGTGCCAAGCATACCTCTCCGCCTTCGACATGCGGAATGCCGGTGTGGTGCTCAATGGCGTAGTCTCGCCAACAGTCACGCCCGCTTCCCCCGCGGTGCCTTACAATCTAACGGTGTTTGTTAGCACAGGGACCAAGCTGGCGGCTTACACATCATTGACCGCGCCTACGGGTGAGACTACCACACTGCAAAAGCTCTCCAGTCAAGCCACGACGGTAAGAAACGCGCTCATCAATCAAGCGGCCAATCCCACGCAGCCCCTACCGCCACGCCTCTTCGATGATCGCGGCCAGCCGCTCCACCAATTTTTCCGCGTCCGTTCTTACGAGGTCGATTCCAATTACGACGGCATCGCCGATCACGTCCAGCTCGCCTCCGGCACGCCCTCTGCGGCTTGTACTCAGGATAATGATGGCGACGGCATTCCCAACGGCTACGACCGTGACCTCGTGCCGCAGGCGACCGATCCCGCGCGCTATGCCCTGCTTAGCAATGTGCTCATCAACGAAGTGCTGATAAGCAATGATTTCACCAACGCCGATGAAGACAGCCAGTCCAACGATTGGGTGGAGCTTTACAATCCCACCAATGCGCCCATTGATCTGAGCGGCTGGTATTTGAGCGACAGCCGGGGCAATAAAACCAAATGGCAGATTCCAGCAGGGGTGAGCATCGGCAACGGGCAGTTTCTCGTCATTTGGGCTTCCAGCAAAAATCGCATCAACCCCGCCAATCCCCTGCACACAAGCTACAGCTTCGGCGCTGGCAGCTTCACCCCGTTTGAGTATCCCGAGCCAGTCTATCTTTCCCGGCCCGACACCGCCACAGTGGATGCCTTTGATTACCAGTCTCCTAATGCGACCCCTGTCTACGGCCCGCAGCGTCCCGATGTTTCCTTTGGCCGGTTTCCCTCCGTCACTTCATACGAGGACAAAAACGGCAATGGCCTGCTTGATCCCAAAGAGGACCAAAACAATAACGGCGTGCTGGACGCGGGCGAGGATACTGATGGCGACGGCGTGCTGGACCCCGCTGAGGACTTAAATGCCAATAGCGTGCTGGATGTGGGCAGCGCCAGACTGGTGACCGGTTACATGATCCTGCCCACGCCCGGCACACAAGTGGCGTCGGGAAAATTCAGTGGCGCGCATAACATCGTGGGGGCACTCGGCTTCTGCGCTCCGCCGATTTTCTCCGGCAGTAATCCGGGAATTTACACGGATACCTCCACCCCCGGTGAACCCGGTGACCCTGAGGGAGGCGATCCCGGCCTCCCCGCCTCACCGCCGACGATCACCGTCTCGCTGTCTGCAGCAGCGGACGCAGCTATCCACCTCACCACAAATGGCACAAACCCCTCCCGGTATTCCGAACTATACAGCGGCACTATGGGGGCCAACCGCACGCTCGTCGTCCGCGCCATCGCGGCCAAAGAAGGCTGGCTGCCCAGCACCAGCGTCACCCGTAGTTTCCTCTTCAAGGAAGACATTCTCGGCACCAGCCCTGAGGGCACCACTCCTACCAACCAGCAGGGCGCTCGGGATGCCAGCAACAAACTGACGGGCCTGCTTCAGGGCTACCCTGAAACTAGCGAAGTAAATGGCTATCCCTTGCGTTATGAAATGCACCCAAATGTGGTGCGGGACAAAAAGAACACCCTGCTGATGGAATTGGATGCCGTGCCCGTGATTTCCATTGTGGGGCCAGTAGCAGATTTGTTCCAGTTGGAATCCGGCGGCATTTATCCGAATTCCGGAAAAACCGACAACTATTGGGCTGGCCGCGCCGGCCCCGATCCACGTAGCAGAGATTGGGAAAGAGCGTGCTCTTTCGAGTTTATCAAGGCGGACAAGTCCAGCTTTGTCCAAAGCAACGCTGGTCTTTCCATGACCGGCGGTTCGAGCCTGTATCAGGATGTCACCCGCAAACACAACATGCGGATTCAATTTGATGCCACCTACGGACTTGATAAGTTACAATACCAATTATTCACTGATTTTGCAGGGGATTCGTTCAAAACGATCCACGTTAAAAACCCCACTCACGATGCGTGGTCGCAGACCAATTTTGGCCAATATCAGCAGGCCTCCTATTGTGATGAAGGCTGGATTCGCTCCGCGCAGCGGGTGATGGGCCATGAAAATCCGCGCCGACGCTGGGTGCATCTTTTCCTCAATGGCATTTACTGGGGGCCGTATGAGCTGACTGAGCGGGTGGATTCCGACTATATTCGCGGCCATGCTGGGGCGCTCGGTGATGCTACCTACGACGTACTGAAACAACGTTCATCCAGCGATCCGCCGAATGCCAACGAAGTAGCTGCTATCGACGGCACCACGACGGCGTGGGACAATTTAATAACGCTCTGCAGCAGTTTTGGCGCGGCGGTGAGTGGCAACCAGCCGCTGGCTGCTCAAGATAGCCTCTACAGCCAGATTCTCGGTGCGATGGATGTGGACAACTACATCGACTATCTGCTCTGCTACGCCTATGCACAGGGTTACGACTGGCCTACAAACAACTTCCGTATTGCTCGGAGCAATAACTTGTCAGATAATCGGTTCCGTTTTTATGTGTGGGACGCGGAATGGGCGTTGCAACCCGAAGAGTATAATCAAAACGCCGCGTCCAGAATTTCTGTAGCTAGTCACGTTACCAGGCCGCATAGCATACTGCGGAACTACAGCGCCTACAAACAGAAATTTGCGGAACGGTTACGCTATCATTTTCACCTTCAGCCCGGCGTCAACGGCAGCGGAGCACTGGCGGATACTGCTTCGGGAGACAGGGCAGTTCAACTGTTCCAAAGTGAGATGGCCAAATTTCAACCCGTTCTTTACAGCGAATCCGCTCGCTGGGGCTATCTGCAAAAGGCCGTGCCATATACTTACAGTGATCTTAATGTTGCTCCCGGAGTTAACACCAAGGGCGATTGGCTGCGGACCACCACACATCTGGTGCAAACCTGGCTGCCACAACGGCGCAAGCTGGCTTTCGGCCACTTCGCCGGACAAAATCTCTATGTGGCCATCACACCAGTGGATCTGCCAAATCCCAAGGTGGGAACGGCATATTCCCAAACCCTGACCGTCACCGGCGGCACTGCGCCGCGCACTCTCGCTCTTGCCTACGGCACGTTACCGCCGGGCATCAGCCTGAGCGTCAGCACCCTCACCGGCACGCCCACCACGACAGGAATTTACACCTTCACGCTCTCTGCCACCACGTCGGATACCGTGCAAGGTACTTCTCGACCACTCACCGGTCTGACCCGCTTCACCCTTACTGTCACCCCATGATAATCCCGTACTTTGTTGCCGCTTTGGCCTCCATGTGCCTGCTTGCCTCTCCTGCATCAGCCTCCACTCTGCTGGTGGAAGGATTTGTGGAAGGAGATGTGTTGCCGGGACCGGAGCTTGGCGACACGATGGACTACTACAAGTTTCAAGTCGTCACGCCGGGAACGGTGCGAATAGAAGCCGTGCCGTCCGGAGGACTGCTCCTATTAGCACAATACATTGGGCGGACGGATGAATTCGGATTTATAAACACTCCCTTCCGGATTGAAGCATCTGGCCCCTATGTGCTTGAGCGCTTACTTGATGCTGGCGAATACGTCGTGGCAATGACGGCGGGAGGCAGGACTTCCTACGACATTTACGACGGCTACAAAGCGGTTAATCGTGAAGGAGGAGGATTTGGGCAAGCCCCTTACGCCTACAGCATCACTGGCGACGTGCGCGGGCTTGAGTATTGGGACGGTCATCTGGACGGGACTTTTATCGTCACCACTATCCCCGAACCTTCTTGTCTTTTCTATTTGGGGGTAGGAGTGGCTTCGGTTTTCCGTTGGAGGTTTAAGGCATGACTTCTGTTCGTATCGCTGCAGTTGCGGTGATCGCTGTCTTCGCGTTTTCAGAGTCCTCGACTGGAGCAATACTTGAATTTCATTCCGAGCATTGCGTCGTTATCCAACTGAAGCCTCCCCCCCCCCTTCATAGCAGGACGATTCGGACCCGTTGGGAGATCAAATTACGAGCACTCGTGCTTTGCCTTTTCGTGCGTTTACCCTCAAAGTCGATACTAAAGCTCTCACCCAGAGTCGGTTAACTCGTCTCGGAATGGTGCCGAATCCGACCACTTTGAGCGATCACCTCAAAAACCAGCGGCTGGGGCGCGGCTTGTCGGTCGTCGCCGCAGCGCGACTAATGGCCGCCGATCCGTCCGTATTAAGGAAGTGGGAAAATGAACACCGTGATCCGTGCGTCGGCGTTTGGCCGCGGATTCTGAAATTCCTCGGATACTACCCGTATCCAACCGCCGGAAACATTTCCGCCCAAGTTTTGATGCTGCGCCGGATCGAGGGCGCTTCGACGACCCAGTTCGGCCGCCACTTCGGTAGCAACGCCACCACCATCAAACGATGGGAAACTGGCCAACTTCGGCCCCATCCTCGTGCCATGCCGATTATCCGGGCAATGCTGGCCAAGGCGACGATCCCGCCCCTCGAAGCGTCCAGCCCACCAATCGGGACTTGAGCAATCACGCCTCCCAACCGACCTGTGGTTGTGAAGCGCGGGGCTGCCATCAATCCAGGGAACCCGTTCGAGCGATTCCACGTCGAGGAGGACCCGGCGGCCGTCGAAGAAATGCGGCGAATCGACCCAGAATGGGAACCGCCAACACCGAAAACGGCCTTTTTCGTAGATGACACCCAAACGCTCATCACCAAAAACGAGAGCCCGGACCTGAGTTTTGACGCGAGCTTGAATCCGTACCGTGGGTGTGAAAATGGCTGTAGTTATTGCTATGCGAGGAAATTTCATGAATTTTTAGGCTTCAGTTCGGGCGTTGATTTCGAGACGAAGATCATGGTTAAACCGAGAGCGCCCGAGCTTCTGAGGGCCGAAATGAGTCGAAAGTCCTGGAAGCCGACCAAGCTGGCAATGAGCGGCGTCACCGACTGTTACCAGCCAGTGGAACGCAAACTGCGCATCACCCGTGGCTGCCTGGAGGTACTGGCAGAATTCAGAAATCCGGTCGTTGTGATCACCAAAAACCACCTCGTGACCCGCGACGTCGATGTGCTCGCCGACCTCGCCCGCTGGCAGTGCGGGGCGGTGCTGATTTCGATCACCAGCCTTGATCGCGAGCTGGCCGCGGCGCTGGAACCGCGCACTTCCGGCCCCGCCATGCGCTTGCGCGCTATCCGCACGTTGGCTGACGCCGGCATTCCGGTGGGTGTATCGGTGGCTCCCATCATCCCCGGCCTCAACGACAGCGAAATCGCCCCAATCCTCGAAGCCGCCCGCGAGGCCCGAGCCCAGTTCGCCACTTACTCGCTCGTGCGACTCCAAGGCACCGTGGCCGACGTCTTCACGGAGTGGCTGGAGCGCAATGTGTCGGCCGTCAAAAAAGAAACCATCCTGGCCCGCATCCGCGAATCCCACGGGGGCCGGCTCGACGATTCACGGCCAGGCGTTCGCATGACAGGCGAAGGGAAACGCGCCGCCCAAATCGGACAACTCTTCCGCGCCCTGTCCCGGCGCCTTGGATTCGAGGGGGGGCGCCCAAATGGGGTCACTACCCAGTTCCTACGACAGGAACTGGGTCAGTTGGAACTGAGATTATGAAGAGAATTCATCCTTTCGTTTAAGCACTCAAACACCCATACTCCCGTCTCGCGGGGCCCGCTCAGGCGGAACACCAACCACACGCCACCTATGAAAATACCACCCTTCTCCCGTTTCCTCCTCTTCTCTTTCGTAGTTCCGCTACTGGCGTTTTTCGCTTCGGTGTTGGCTGCGCAGACACTCGTCCCTTCCACGACCACGCTCGATGCGGCTAATCGCGTCAAGGTTTCCTTCGCTACCACAGCGGGCAAGAATTACCGCGTGGAGCACACCACGGATTTTCTAACGTGGACGTTTTACCCCGGTTCAATCTACGGGCTGGGACAGACGGCGGATTATTACGTGTATGAGGGTGATCCGCCGCCCAGCGCGCCCGCGCCTCCTGCCAGCGGCCCGGCGGCGAGCGAGTTTTACATGTTTTTTGTCACCGCTTTTAGCGACGGCGCGGCGGTGGCAAGTTGGTCGGGAGCCAGCGGGCAGTCGTGCCAAGCATACCTCTCCGCCTTCGACATGCGGAATGCCGGTGTGGTGCTCAATGGCGTAGTCTCGCCAACAGTCACGCCCGCTTCCCCCGCGGTGCCTTACAATCTAACGGTGTTTGTTAGCACAGGGACCAAGCTGGCGGCTTACACATCATTGACCGCGCCTACGGGTGAGACTACCACACTGCAAAAGCTCTCCAGTCAAGCCACGACGGTAAGAAACGCGCTCATCAATCAAGCGGCCAATCCCACGCAGCCCCTACCGCCACGCCTCTTCGATGATCGCGGCCAGCCGCTCCACCAATTTTTCCGCGTCCGTTCTTACGAGGTCGATTCCAATTACGACGGCATCGCCGATCACGTCCAGCTCGCCTCCGGCACGCCCTCTGCGGCTTGTACTCAGGATAATGATGGCGACGGCATTCCCAACGGCTACGACCGTGACCTCGTGCCGCAGGCGACCGATCCCGCGCGCTATGCCCTGCTTAGCAATGTGCTCATCAACGAAGTGCTGATAAGCAATGATTTCACCAACGCCGATGAAGACAGCCAGTCCAACGATTGGGTGGAGCTTTACAATCCCACCAATGCGCCCATTGATCTGAGCGGCTGGTATTTGAGCGACAGCCGGGGCAATAAAACCAAATGGCAGATTCCAGCAGGGGTGAGCATCGGCAACGGGCAGTTTCTCGTCATTTGGGCTTCCAGCAAAAATCGCATCAACCCCGCCAATCCCCTGCACACAAGCTACAGCTTCGGCGCTGGCAGCTTCACCCCGTTTGAGTATCCCGAGCCAGTCTATCTTTCCCGGCCCGACACCGCCACAGTGGATGCCTTTGATTACCAGTCTCCTAATGCGACCCCTGTCTACGGCCCGCAGCGTCCCGATGTTTCCTTTGGCCGGTTTCCCTCCGTCACTTCATACGAGGACAAAAACGGCAATGGCCTGCTTGATCCCAAAGAGGACCAAAACAATAACGGCGTGCTGGACGCGGGCGAGGATACTGATGGCGACGGCGTGCTGGACCCCGCTGAGGACTTAAATGCCAATAGCGTGCTGGATGTGGGCAGCGCCAGACTGGTGACCGGTTACATGATCCTGCCCACGCCCGGCACACAAGTGGCGTCGGGAAAATTCAGTGGCGCGCATAACATCGTGGGGGCACTCGGCTTCTGCGCTCCGCCGATTTTCTCCGGCAGTAATCCGGGAATTTACACGGATACCTCCACCCCCGGTGAACCCGGTGACCCTGAGGGAGGCGATCCCGGCCTCCCCGCCTCACCGCCGACGATCACCGTCTCGCTGTCTGCAGCAGCGGACGCAGCTATCCACCTCACCACAAATGGCACAAACCCCTCCCGGTATTCCGAACTATACAGCGGCACTATGGGGGCCAACCGCACGCTCGTCGTCCGCGCCATCGCGGCCAAAGAAGGCTGGCTGCCCAGCACCAGCGTCACCCGTAGTTTCCTCTTCAAGGAAGACATTCTCGGCACCAGCCCTGAGGGCACCACTCCTACCAACCAGCAGGGCGCTCGGGATGCCAGCAACAAACTGACGGGCCTGCTTCAGGGCTACCCTGAAACTAGCGAAGTAAATGGCTATCCCTTGCGTTATGAAATGCACCCAAATGTGGTGCGGGACAAAAAGAACACCCTGCTGATGGAATTGGATGCCGTGCCCGTGATTTCCATTGTGGGGCCAGTAGCAGATTTGTTCCAGTTGGAATCCGGCGGCATTTATCCGAATTCCGGAAAAACCGACAACTATTGGGCTGGCCGCGCCGGCCCCGATCCACGTAGCAGAGATTGGGAAAGAGCGTGCTCTTTCGAGTTTATCAAGGCGGACAAGTCCAGCTTTGTCCAAAGCAACGCTGGTCTTTCCATGACCGGCGGTTCGAGCCTGTATCAGGATGTCACCCGCAAACACAACATGCGGATTCAATTTGATGCCACCTACGGACTTGATAAGTTACAATACCAATTATTCACTGATTTTGCAGGGGATTCGTTCAAAACGATCCACGTTAAAAACCCCACTCACGATGCGTGGTCGCAGACCAATTTTGGCCAATATCAGCAGGCCTCCTATTGTGATGAAGGCTGGATTCGCTCCGCGCAGCGGGTGATGGGCCATGAAAATCCGCGCCGACGCTGGGTGCATCTTTTCCTCAATGGCATTTACTGGGGGCCGTATGAGCTGACTGAGCGGGTGGATTCCGACTATATTCGCGGCCATGCTGGGGCGCTCGGTGATGCTACCTACGACGTACTGAAACAACGTTCATCCAGCGATCCGCCGAATGCCAACGAAGTAGCTGCTATCGACGGCACCACGACGGCGTGGGACAATTTAATAACGCTCTGCAGCAGTTTTGGCGCGGCGGTGAGTGGCAACCAGCCGCTGGCTGCTCAAGATAGCCTCTACAGCCAGATTCTCGGTGCGATGGATGTGGACAACTACATCGACTATCTGCTCTGCTACGCCTATGCACAGGGTTACGACTGGCCTACAAACAACTTCCGTATTGCTCGGAGCAATAACTTGTCAGATAATCGGTTCCGTTTTTATGTGTGGGACGCGGAATGGGCGTTGCAACCCGAAGAGTATAATCAAAACGCCGCGTCCAGAATTTCTGTAGCTAGTCACGTTACCAGGCCGCATAGCATACTGCGGAACTACAGCGCCTACAAACAGAAATTTGCGGAACGGTTACGCTATCATTTTCACCTTCAGCCCGGCGTCAACGGCAGCGGAGCACTGGCGGATACTGCTTCGGGAGACAGGGCAGTTCAACTGTTCCAAAGTGAGATGGCCAAATTTCAACCCGTTCTTTACAGCGAATCCGCTCGCTGGGGCTATCTGCAAAAGGCCGTGCCATATACTTACAGTGATCTTAATGTTGCTCCCGGAGTTAACACCAAGGGCGATTGGCTGCGGACCACCACACATCTGGTGCAAACCTGGCTGCCACAACGGCGCAAGCTGGCTTTCGGCCACTTCGCCGGACAAAATCTCTATGTGGCCATCACACCAGTGGATCTGCCAAATCCCAAGGTGGGAACGGCATATTCCCAAACCCTGACCGTCACCGGCGGCACTGCGCCGCGCACTCTCGCTCTTGCCTACGGCACGTTACCGCCGGGCATCAGCCTGAGCGTCAGCACCCTCACCGGCACGCCCACCACGACAGGAATTTACACCTTCACGCTCTCTGCCACCACGTCGGATACCGTGCAAGGTACTTCTCGACCACTCACCGGTCTGACCCGCTTCACCCTTACTGTCACCCCATGATAATCCCGTACTTTGTTGCCGCTTTGGCCTCCATGTGCCTGCTTGCCTCTCCTGCATCAGCCTCCACTCTGCTGGTGGAAGGATTTGTGGAAGGAGATGTGTTGCCGGGACCGGAGCTTGGCGACACGATGGACTACTACAAGTTTCAAGTCGTCACGCCGGGAACGGTGCGAATAGAAGCCGTGCCGTCCGGAGGACTGCTCCTATTAGCACAATACATTGGGCGGACGGATGAATTCGGATTTATAAACACTCCCTTCCGGATTGAAGCATCTGGCCCCTATGTGCTTGAGCGCTTACTTGATGCTGGCGAATACGTCGTGGCAATGACGGCGGGAGGCAGGACTTCCTACGACATTTACGACGGCTACAAAGCGGTTAATCGTGAAGGAGGAGGATTTGGGCAAGCCCCTTACGCCTACAGCATCACTGGCGACGTGCGCGGGCTTGAGTATTGGGACGGTCATCTGGACGGGACTTTTATCGTCACCACTATCCCCGAACCTTCTTGTCTTTTCTATTTGGGGGTAGGAGTGGCTTCGGTTTTCCGTTGGAGGTTTAAGGCATGACTTCTGTTCGTATCGCTGCAGTTGCGGTGATCGCTGTCTTCGCGTTTTCAGAGTCCTCGACTGGAGCAATACTTGAATTTCATTCCGAGCATTGCGTCGTTATCCAACTGAAGCCTCCCCCCCCCCTTCATAGCAGGACGATTCGGACCCGTTGGGAGATCAAATTACGAGCACTCGTGCTTTGCCTTTTCGTGCGTTTACCCTCAAAGTCGATACTAAAGCTCTCACCCAGAGTCGGTTAACTCGTCTCGGAATGGTGCCGAATCCGACCACTTTGAGCGATCACCTCAAAAACCAGCGGCTGGGGCGCGGCTTGTCGGTCGTCGCCGCCGCGCGGCTCATGGCTGCCGATCCGTCGGTGATTAGGAAGTGGGAAAGTGAACATCGCGATCCGTGCGTCGGCGTTTGGCCGAGGATCCTGAAGTTCCTCGGATACTACCCGTATCCAACCGTCGGCAACATTTCCGCCCAGGTTCTGATGTTGCGCCGGATCGAGGGCGCTTCGACGACCCACTTCGGCCGCCACTACGGCAGCAACGCCACGACCGTCAAACGGTGGGAATCCGGCGAACTTCGGCCCCATCCGCGTGCCCTGCCGATCATCCAGGAAATGCTCGACAAGGCGAAAATCCCGCGGATCGAAGCGTCAGGCGCACCAAACGGAACTTGAGCATTCACGCCTCCCAACCGACCGGTGCTTGTGAAGCGCGGCGCTGCCATCAATCCAGGGAATCCGTTCGAGCGATTCCACGTCAAGGAGGACCCGGCGGCCGTCGAAGAACTGCGGCGAATCGACCCGGAATGGGAACCGCCCGCACCGA
>Ga0315908_10003749_pt1 | contig 11034 bp, 10 predicted proteins | sample LakEriMetagenome_12_FD_203520 | JGI IMG/M metagenome (GOLD analysis project Ga0315908, IMG submission 203520) | Freshwater fungal communities from buoy surface, Lake Erie, Ohio, United States - Buoy 4 MA124 | ecosystem: Environmental > Aquatic > Freshwater > Lake > Lake biofilm | place: USA...
AAATTCGAGATTACCTAGAAAACACCTCTGTAAAACCTGAACAAATAAATTCTTTGCTCGAAACTATGGGCACAGCTTTAATCACGGAAAAACAGAAAATACACAAGCTTCTGCTTAGACCGCAACTTGGCCTTGACAATTTAATGACAATACCCCAAATACAAGCCTCACTCGCCTTATATAACCAAGACGCCCTTACCTCTGCAGAGACACTGCTTAAATATGGAAACTACCTCGAGAAGGAGAAAGAGAATGCGAGTAAACTTAAAAGATTAGAAAACATTAAAATTCATGGAGATTTTGATTTCAAAAAGTTAAAATCTCTAAGTAAAGAAGCCCTAGAGAAATTAAGTAAAAATAAACCTGAAACCATAGGACAGGCCTCTAGAATCAGCGGTGTAACCCCAGCAGATATTAGTATTTTATTGGTATATTTTGGAAGATAAAATGAAACATAAATTTTTTATATATAGTATATTAATTCTATCTATTATTAGATGTGCAAAGCCCGTAACCCCCACCGGAGGCGCAAGAGACATTACTCCACCTATAATAATAGAGACCAATATTCCCACAAAAAGTATAAGGGTAAAACCAAATAAAATTTCATTTCAATTTGATGAAAATATTCAAATCAAATCCCCTGAGAAAATCATTAATATTTCACCTATTCTTAACTTTAAAGTAGAATATAGAAAACATAGCAAAGGATTAGATATACTCTTAGACACGGCACTCCTTGAAAAAAACACAACATACACCGTGCAACTTAATACTAGCATCAGCGACCTTAACGAAGGGAATGAGGGACATTACGAAAGCTTTACCTTTAGCACAGGTAAGACAATAGATAGCAATGTTATTAAAACTTACATAGTGAACTATGCATCGCTGAATAAACCGAACTTAAAATCCTATTATCACAATAACGCGACACCCACCACAGCCTACAGTTCCAAACCAAACAATGCTAACTTTACATTCGAAGGAATACCCAATGGTACTGGATACCTTGTTACCTTCAATGATGACAACAACAACAATACAGCAGATGCGACAGAAGACATAAGCTATAAGATAATACAAACTCCAACAACCGATAGTATTCCCTTATATTTATACAGCAGAAAGCGAAACATAATTAAAACCATTGCGCACTCCTCCAACTATTACGTCTATGGCATTCCAAGAGCTAAACTAAACCAAGTACCACAGTATTTAAGGGTAGGTGATACCCTAATACTTACCGAAGCAGAAAAAGAGGAATACCTAAACAACTTAGACTCCTCTTTATTTATAATCTCTAAAATCGTTGATAAACCCAATGATTATGTCTCTTTTATTGCACAAGACATGCATATAGATTCTAATCATATCATTCAGATTATCAGCAATCAACAAAACATTAATATACAGAAAGACAGCATTTTCGTCATTTATACCAGTGGTAAAAAATATCCATACAGCGGTACTGTTTTATACGCCAGTAATATTGCTGAAATCAGCCTAGCTGATAGCGCTACCAAACTCATTATACAGGCTAATGCAGTGCAAAGCGCCAAGCTAAATAACAAAAATTCAATTGTTCTTTCACTCCAACAAAAATGTAAACTAAGCATTCGTAATCCCTTCGACAACATAGTAGTAGGAGAAATCACATCCAGCGAAAAGAAATATGCTGTATCCATTCCTGCACAGTCAACTGCAACTATATATGTTCCACAAGGAACCTATAAATCATACTTCTTTCCAGATATGGATTACAACGGTATGATCACCACTCCTATAGTAGCAGAAGCTTATGAGGGAGAATACGTGATTTGGCTCCCTGAAATCATTACAAAACCGAATTTATACAACGAGGTTATACTCAAATAGGGTGGAAAAACATGGATAAGAGTGTATATATAGACAGTAAACATGTGTTTAAAAACGCAAGCCAAAAACGCATGTGGACAGCTGTTAACAACAGTGGTGTTTATAGGCATGATTATCCTACACCCATCTTAATAAAAAAAATAATAACCAAATTTATCAACTCAAAAACTCACAGTGTTAATATAGCTTATAAACCTAGTAATAACAAGGTATACAGAACAATATAAATGTTAAAAAAGCTATGGATAACACATATGCAATAGGAAAAAAAAGAAATAACCCACAAATCCACACAGATGTATTATATAATATTTAATATAATTTTAAATGATTAAATATAATTATTAGGGTTGGGGAAAAGAGGGAATCAATAAATCAGAAGATAAGAATTAGCTTTGTAAAGCAGATGCTGGAAAAAATACTACAAATCGAAAAAGAGACTGCCGCGTTGGAATTTCAAAATGCTCAGGATGTTGAGAATTTCCGACTGAAGTATTTGTCGAGAAAAGGAATAATAAATGAGCTATTGGATGAATTTAGGGCAATGGGTCCAGAGCAAAAACGTGAAACAGGAAAACCTTTAAATGCGCTGAAGGCGAGGTTAGAAGAAATTCTAAAATCTCACGAATCATTGAAACAGGCAGGTACAAAGACAGATCATTCTGAAGATTTATCTTTACCAGTTGATGGGTTTAAGGTAGGGAGCAGGCATCCAATAACCTTGGTTAAAAACAGACTGTGTGATATTTTTTATAGTCTAGGATTTGATGTATCAGAGGGTCCAGAAGTCGAAGATGATTGGCATAATTTCAGTGCATTAAATTTTGCTGAAGACCATCCTGCGCGCGACATGCAGGATACTTTTTTTACCGGTGATTTTGTGCTGCGCACCCATACAAGTTCTGTTCAAATAAGAGAAATGGAAAAAGGAAAACCCCCTTTCCGTCTCATCATGCCAGGGCGCGTGTATAGAAATGAAGCAGTGAGCTCACGCAGCAACTGTTTTTTCCACCAAATCGAGGGATTGTATATTGACGAAGGCGTAAGTTTTGCAGATTTAAAGCAGACCCTGTACTATTTTGTTCAACAATTTTTTGGCGAAGGAACTAAGGTACGTTTCAGGGCCAGTTATTTTCCGTTTACCGAACCCAGCGCAGAAATGGATATTTGGGCAGGCACAGATACTGAAGAAAACAGAAGACTTACAAAAGGTACAGGTTGGCTTGAAGTATTGGGCTGCGGTATGGTTCATCCCAATGTATTAAAAAATTGCGGTATAGACCCAGAAAAATACAGTGGTTTTGCTTTTGGAATGGGAATAGACAGAATTGCCCTTTTGAAGTATGGGATCACGGATATCAGAGACATGTTCCACAATGATGTGCGCATGTTGGAACAACTTACTGGAGCAGAACAGTGATATATTTTGCAGGCGATTTTCATTTAGGAGTTCCGGATGCTGCAAGCAGCCGTGAAAGGGAAATGCGCTTGTGTGCCTGGCTAGAGTATGTGGCTGAGGATGCTACAGAAATATACCTTATGGGGGATGTATTTGATTTTTGGTTTGAATACAAACGCGCAGTTCCCAAGGGTTTCGTTAGACTCTTGGGTACCCTTGCCCGCTTAACAGATCGGGGTATTAAAATCACGGTATTCAAAGGGAATCACGATATGTGGATGTTTGGTTACCTGAGCCAAGAGTGTGGGGTAAACATTATTTCTGATGAAATCTATTTAGAAAGAAATGGAAAGAAATTTTACTTGCATCATGGCGATGGGTTGGGACATGGAGAGAAAGCATATAAAGTACTGCGCAGATTTTTCAGGAGTAAAGTTTGTCAGAATTTATTTGGGTTTATTCACCCTAATATTGGAATAGGCTTAGCGCTGTTTTTAAGCCGCCGTAGCCGCATTTCACAGAAGGGAAGGTATGAGTATTACCTCGGGGATAAAAAAGAGCTTCTAACGCAATTTGCCAAAGAAATGTTGGAGAAGGAACACATAGACTATTTCATCTTTGGACATAGACATTTGCAATTGAATATTGAGTTGGGTTCAGGCAGTAGATATTTTAATGCCGGCGAATGGGTGCATGGTTCGGCATATCTAAAATTTGACGGCAAGGAAATGGCGCTATTGAATTGGGAAAATAAGTGAAACGCGCATTCTATCTCATATTGTGTATTGCCTCACTGAGTATTGTGATTGGCGCAAGGCATAAGAATGAAACCCTTGTATTGTCCAGGGAGACCCTTGCCTTTTCCTTAGATATTCATGGCAATGTGTATGTGATTGACAGCAAACTCAATTTTATGAAACGCAGCGCGGAGGGGGATACCTTGCGCATGATCTCTGTATTAAACCAAGGTTCCCAGCCTATTTTGGACGTCAGCAATCCGCTAGAAGTATTTATCTATTTTGCTTCTACAGGAAGGATTGCTTGGTACGACAATCAGTTGAATCCAGGGGGAACACTAGACATCTTTGCCACGGGTATAAATAATATTGGTGGTTTTGGCAGGGCAAACGACGGAAACATTTGGTTGTTTGACAACAATAAGGGGATTCTAAAAAGAGTAAACCGCGAAGGTGAAATCATTGAGGAAAGTCTCATGTTGCAAGGCCAAGGCACTGAAAGCTCAAAAATTTTTGACAATGGCAAGGAAATATTGGTGCGCACCAGTCAAGGCCTGCATGTGTTGAGCAACAACCTCGTATTGCTCCGAACCCTGCGTGGGAACAGAACGACCTTAGGCTGGAATCGGGAGCAGATTTTAAGTTGTGATTCTCAGTGTATATACCAGAGCAAAGGCACAGTGGGCAATACTGAAGACACAGTATATTGTGGGTCGGAAGGAAAAAAAATTGTGGGTGGAAACCACAGTTATGTGGGTGCAGAGGATGAAAGCGGAATACATTTGCAGTTTTACAAACAGAACTGAAAGCGGAAAAGATGCTGGATAAACTAGAGGTTATACATGCGCGCTACTTAGAACTGGAGCTCTTATTGGGCAGTCCTGAGGTGGCGTCGGATATGAAGCGATTTACGGCATTAAACAAGGAGTATCGTTCGCTATCTGACCTAGACAGCGCCTATAAAGAATATAAAAATCTTCACAAAGGAATAGCAGATGCGCGGGAGATGATGCGCACAGAAAAAGACAAGGAAACGCGAGATTTCGTGAAAGAGGAGCTAGAAACCATGGAAAACCGCATGGTAGAGTTGGAAGAAGAAATCAGAATTCTATTGTTACCCAAGGATCCGGAAGATGACAAACCAGCAGTTGTGGAAATACGGGCGGGTACAGGAGGTGACGAGGCCAGCATATTTGCAGGAGACCTGTACCGCATGTACCAGCGATACTGTGATAAACGAAAGTGGAAAACCACAGTAATCGAGGAAATGGAGAGTCAGCGTGGCGGGTATTCCAAGATTTCATTTGAGATAGAAGAGGTGGGTGCTTATGGCATCATGAAATATGAGAGTGGTGTGCACAGGGTGCAGCGCGTGCCGGCCACAGAAAGCCAAGGACGCATACATACCTCAGCCGCCAGTGTAGTGGTAATGCCAGAAGCTGAAGAGGTGGATGTAGAAATACGCGATGCAGATGTGAAAATGGAAACCTCACGAAGTGGAGGTGCAGGTGGGCAGAATGTAAACAAGGTAGAGACTAAGGTAATGTTAACCCACATACCTACAGGAACTGTAGTGGTCTGTCAAACAGAACGCAACCAGCTTGGGAACCGAGAGAAAGCGATGAAAATGCTGCGTACCATCATTTATGAACGCGAGTACAACAAGCACATGGAGGCCATTGCCTCACGCAGAAAAACCCTAGTAAGTACGGGTGATAGAAGTGCGAAAGTGCGCACGTACAACTTTCCACAGAGCAGACTCACAGACCATAGAATAGGGCTCACTGTATACAACTTACCCGAAGTAATGAATGGTGAAATAGATGACATTATGAAAGCACTCCAAGTGGCGGAGAATGCGGAACGTCTCAAGGATGGTGAGACGCGATAAACACAAACCTAGGCACCGGCAGCGTGCTGACCAGGACTGTTGTCGCGGCGGTGGCGAGGCGCTGCGGTAGTGCTTTTAGATTTGGTGGTTGGTTTTTTTACCTGAGTTTTCATGTCGCCTTTTCATTAGGAACTCAAATAGCGTTCCATTTATTATACCATATAGACATATTGTACCCCCAATAGGTTGCTGCAAAACCTTGAGAATGACAGAAATATGACCCTTTAGGTCTTTAAAAGAAGCGGATATAAATACAATTAAGCGCTGGCGTATGAGGCAAAAACCGCATCAAAAATGAGGCTTCCATCTGTATTGAACAGCGACTCTGTGGCGCAGCGTTCAGGATGGGGCATCATGCCAAATACATTAAAACCTGCATTGCAAATACCGGCTATATGATTCAGTGATCCATTGGGATTTGCGGTATCTGACAAGGTGCCATCTTCTTGGCAGTAGCGAAACACTACTTGTCCATTGGCTTCGATGGTGTTTAGGGTTTCTTGGTCTGCATAAAAACGTCCTTCACCGTGGGCAACAGGAACTTTAAGCACCGCACCTGGGTTCAGGTTTCTTGTAATGGCAGTGTTTGTGTTGCCAGGGGTTAAAAACACATTGCTGCATTGAAATTTCATACTGGTATTGCGCAGCAAGGCACCTGGAAGCAAGCCACTTTCGCACAAAATTTGGAAACCATTGCAAATGCCCATTACAAACCCACCTTCATTGGCATGGCGAATCACGCTTTGCATGATGGGGCTAAGTTTGGCTATAGCACCACTGCGCAGGTAATCTCCATAGGAAAATCCACCCGGAAGAAAGATATGGGTACAGTTTTGAAGTTCTGTGTCTTTATGCCACAATTCCTTTACAGGCTCTGAGCTGTAGCGGTTCAAAACTTCAAGTAGGTCGTGGTCGCAATTGGATCCTGGGAAAATAACAACACCTGCACGCATGGTTGCAAAGTTAGCACAAAAGGAGAAGAGAATGGATCAAAAAAAGCCTTAGGCCTGAATGTTTTTAGCAGCCAATTCAATGGCAGATTGAATGGGTGTATAGGAAAAGTCCTTGATTTTTGAGCTATTCAGTGGTGTATATTGGGTATCTGAAGAGGTGCTCACCAAACCTGAAGAAGGGAATGGGAAAGGGATATGGAAAAACTCCGCAAGTTTGGCAAAGCGAATTGCAGCTGCGAGCAGGAATCCTTTTAGGGGTTTGTGGGGTGCGGGTTTGCCGACAGATTGTGCAACCCAGGCTAGTAGTTCTTTGTAGTACAAATTTTCTGATACCAACAACAGCCGGAACCCTGACAAATGTTGTTCAAAAAGCAAGCGCATGGCGAGCACAACATCTTGCACCGATACAAATCCATTTCTACCTATGGGATACCAAGGAGAGCCTTTGATTACATGTTTAAACAAACTCATGGAAGGTGCATGGGGCGCGCCATAACCGATGATAATTCCTGGATTTACCACCGAAACATTTAACCCTTCTTCACCCGCCCGCCACACTTCTAATTCTGCAAGGTGTTTGGAAATGGCATAAGGCGTATTGAGTTTGCTGTCTACCCAATCGTTGTCCTCTGTTACACTGTACGCACCTGGTTTGCGGCCAATTGCAGCCACACTGCTGGCATGCACAAGGAAGGGGACAGCGGCGCGTATACACGCATTACATACATTGCGGGTACCAGTGACATTCACATCCATCATTTCTTCATCCTGAGAGGGCGAGAAACTTACCCTAGCGGCACAATGAAACACCGCTGAGGCATTTGTAAATGCAGGTAGCAAGGCATCCACATCCATAACATCTGCGGCGAGCCATGTAAACTGTTGGTCATCGAGGCCATAGGATGTGGCAACCGTATTAAAATGGCTAGGTGAGCCTGTTTTACTCAGGCAGGTTACGGAATATCCCTGAAGTTTAAGGTGGCAAGCCAAGTGTGCTCCAACAAATCCGGCAGCACCTGTTATAACAAGGTTGTTTTCTGAGTTAGGACCCTGTAACACCAGCCAAGCCCCCAACCTTCATGGTTACACGTGCATTGATACAGAGGGTAGGAATTTCAGCTTCGTTGTTGATGATTTTAACATCTTCGCTGCCGATAAAAATATCTCCTAAGTCCTGTTCATCGCTATCTTGAGTAACAATGCTAATAAGATCAGCATCGTTTTTAGCGGCAAAGTCAACAACCTGTTTGCCGAATGCGCTGTGTTTATCATTTTCAAACAAGGTATAAGAAATACCGGCCTCTTCAAACACTTTTACGGAATAGCGGGCATTCCCATTGGTGTAATTTTGGAAGTGTTCGTCACCGTTGCATTTTGGAAAAACAAGAACTTCAGATCCATGTTCTTTGGCAAATTCAGCAACAGCATAGGACTTTTGCTTGCTGTATGGGTTTTCGTCCACCGGGAAAACAATTTTCTTATACCCTGTGCTGCGAATATTGCGGCGCTGCACGATGATTACAGGCACCAAGGATTCGGTAACCAATTTTAGTGAAAAGGCACCTAAAATATGCTGCATACTGCGCACACCGTGGGTTCCGAAGATCATCATTGTTGCTCCAACTTCTTTGGCGTAGGTGGGAATATCTTCCATAAAATCGCCTTCATTAACAAGCGGCAACACTTCAATTCCTTCATGTGGGAATTGGTCGGCAGCAGCCTGTACTTCTGCAGGTGCGTCGAGCATGCTTTTGCCTAGGCTTTTTAGGCGTGAAATGCTCTTTTTGTCTAAAATGTGATTGAGATAGATTTTATCGCCTGCTTTGCATATTCCTAGAGCATGGTTGTAAGCGCAGATGGCTTCTTCGGTAAAATCGAACGGTACGTGTATGATCTTTTGGGTCATATATTTTTCAGGGCTTCTAACTTCTTTTTTACGATAGCTAAATTCTCCATTTTTCCTGGATTTCGGTGGTTTCGCGAATACTCACTAAAAAAGGTGTGGGATTCCAAAAAACCAGCTTGCATTTCAAACCATTGGGTTTCTGAGGCTACGATGTGGTATTCTCTGAATTCATCAAAAAGCAGGCTCGCTATTTTCTCATAATCTCCGCCGCCTAGATAATCTAAATCTGCGTCACAAATGAGCTCGGACAAGAACTGTTTGGGAGACTGTGGGATTTTGGTCGCCATAATCAGTTCGCAGATTTGTTCTATCTCGCTTGTATTGTAGCCAAAACCCGGAAGGACTTGGGTTACAATTTCGCAGCCCGCCTCCTCGTGGTTTCTATACACATTGAGAAAACCACAATCGTGGTAAAGGGCCGCTGTTTCAAGGATAAGCCTGTCGTGTTCGTTCAGATTGTAATACTCTGAAAAATCGCAGGTAGCCTTGTATACAGAAGTGGTATGCCACAACCCATGATAGGTTAGGTTTTCTGGGAGTTTGCTGCCAAGTTCCGCTAGAATGTGTGATTTGGCGCTTTCAAAATCAGCCATGTCGTGGGGCAAGTTAATTATTTTCAGTTTAAGAGGGTTAAAAAATCTTTATTTGGTTCAATTTCGTTACCGTTTTCGCGGTACTCGGTTTTTAAGCCTTTTACGAAATACATGTTGGTTTTACCGAGGCTTTTGGCTTCTACTTCACCTCTTTTTACGCAGTCGAAATAGTCTTTAACTTCTTCATACACCTGTTCGGTAATATTGATATGCATAGGTTCAGAGCTGCTTTCCATGCGTGATGCCACGTTTACAGTATCGCCCCAAATGTCATAGGCAAACTTGCGTTTTCCTACCACACCGCTTACCAAGCCACCTTTGTGAATACCCACGCGAATTTGCCAGTGGCTTTCTGCTTTGTGCACCACATCGAGAATTTCCAATGCGGCCATTACAATGGCTAAGCTGCAGCGTGTTCGCGGTTGAGGTACGCCCGCAGCACACATGTAGGAATCGCCTATGGTTTTAATTTTCTCTAGGCCATATTTGTCTACGATTTCATCAAACTTTCTGAAATAGCCATCCAGTTTTTCAACCAATTGTTCCGCGGTTATGTCTTTTGAAAGATGGGTGAAATTACAGAAATCTGTAAACATTACGGCTGAGTCGGAGTGTCTGCGAACACTGCTGTGTCCCATTTCTTTTAGTTCTTGGGCAACTGCTTTAGGCAAGATATTGAGCAGCAATTCTTCTGTTTTTTCCTTTTCTATGCCCAATTCTCGTGTGCGTTCTACCACCATTTTTTCAAGGCGTTTTTGATTTTCTATCAGGGCTCTATTTCTCCAACGGAAAATAAAAAACACAATAGCACCGAGCAACAAGGCCACAATGGTATAGAACCACCAGGTTTGCCAGAAAGGCGGGTTAATAGAAAAGGAGAGGCGTTGTTCTGGCGAAATATTGCCCATAACATCACGGGCACGAACCACAAAGGTGTATTTGCCAGGCTTCAACTGTATTTTCAGGGAAGTCTCTTTGGTCCATTGTGACCATTGATTGCCTCCCGTGCCTTCGATTTTATATTGGTACCAAGTTCCTTTGGACAGGAGGTACAAGTTAGAACCCCAACGCACCTCTACTGCTGCATCCTTATAGGAAATACTCAAGTTCGAAAGGTCGAAGGGTTTGCCATCGAAGCTTTGAACCCCTCTGAAGAACACACCAAAACCGGAGAAGCTGCCACCTGCTGGGCTATTCCTATTGAGGTAAAAGATATCGCCGCGACTGCCTACTGCCCATAGGTTGCCCGTATTGCTTTTGTGTATATAGCGAATATCTTCAAGCACATCCAGCAAACCTACGTGTACCAATTCATTGGCTGATTTTACTTCTTTCCAGCCTTCTGCTGTTTTAAGGAACAGGTTGGTTGCCGACATGTTGATTACATAATCTAGCACATCTGCATTTACTGTTGGGTTCAGAGATGATATTTTCGCAGACTCTGTTGCAGGGTGGTATTCAAAAAGACCACCGCCGGAAATGAAGTAGACCACATTGCCAATGCGGCATATGTTCATATAGTCTGGGAAGTCTGCAGGGATTTCAATGGTTTTTTCTTTGGTAACAGCACCAGATGAAGACAGGGAAGCCTTTAGTACCACGTTTGTTCCTCCCAACCAAAGGGTGTTGCCGTTTTCTAGAAACAGGGTAATAAAATTGTGGTGTTTTGGGTTAATG
>Ga0315908_10003751_pt1 | contig 11033 bp, 9 predicted proteins | sample LakEriMetagenome_12_FD_203520 | JGI IMG/M metagenome (GOLD analysis project Ga0315908, IMG submission 203520) | Freshwater fungal communities from buoy surface, Lake Erie, Ohio, United States - Buoy 4 MA124 | ecosystem: Environmental > Aquatic > Freshwater > Lake > Lake biofilm | place: USA...
ACTCGTGAGCACGTGCTTGTGTTTGGTGGCGTAACCGGCACTATTGCAGATGCTCTCGAGCGCCCTCAAGTGATTGTTATTGAACTTTGTGGTCGTGTTCGTGAGTCCTTTTGGTACCGGGGGGAGAACACGTTTCGTTGCGGAAATAGCGGCAGGTGAGCTTCACACGGTCATGTTTCAGCTATTGGCCGAACGGGCAATGCTCCAGGAGGAGAGCGCAAGCGGTACGGGCACGGCTGCCGCGGGCGAGCTTCTAGCGCCGCCCAAGACATGGGTGGCACCACTTGGCGCCAGTGCAAGGACCTGGCACAACATCCTACAGAACAAGAACAACATCGACTACTGCACCTCGCAATTCCACTACCTCAAAACACGGTGCGCGGCACGCTGCCGCAGCATTCGACTGCATGCGCGCGGCGCAATAGCTTTTGCAGCAGTGCGCGCGCTTGCACTCCATTGTCCTCTCCCTCTCCCTCTCCCTTCCTCCTTGCCTGCGTTTCCTGCTGCCGCCTCCTCACGCCGCTCCCTGCGTTTCCTGCTGCCGCCTCCTCACGCCGGCACTGTCTCTCTGTGTGCGCCGGTCGAAGTTACCTGCTTGTGCGTTTAATGACTTTCACGCCGCTCCCTGTGTTTCCTGCTGCCGCCTCCTCACGCCGGCACTGTGTGTGTGTGTGCCGGTCAAAGTGAACTGCTTGTGCGCTTCACTTTCCGCCCGCATGCCTCGCTGACTCGGGCAGTCGCGCGTGCGCAAACAGAATCACGTGCATCGACGACATGACAGGGGGGCCTTTCCTCGAGTGAGTAGATTCTGAATACTTTCGTGACCGGCGAAAGTTACGAGGGTGGGGGGGGAGGGTGGGGGGGGGGTGGGGCTGCGGATCCTTGCTGCTCACTGTGGGAGCAAGCGTCCATGCAACACTCACTGTGTCATAGAGTGCTATGAGCCGCGGCACCGGCAGCTCTGCGCGAAAACATTCGCAGACATTTGTAGTATCTCTGCATATTTCTATCAAAACTTCATATATGTGGTGTTTTATGTTTGTGTACGGTATGCTTGTCTAACACGTTTTTCTCACATAAATTGGAAAATAGCTTGAACTTCGATTTGCGGGTCTTCAAAAATACCCAACCCCCTCTCCTTCCCAACAACCCTCCCCCGCGGATACCAAGCGTGACGTGCGTTGTCTCCGATGTTTTTGAGCGTGACGTGCGTTGCTTATTTCTGAAGATTCAAATGCTTTTATTTTACTTATTTCTGCAGACAGAACGCTTCGTGTTCTGACGCTAAGCGCCTGGACCCGCGTTGCTGCGGCTTTCTCAAGATTTGCTCGTTGAAAACGAGACAATGTATTGTTTAGTCCAGAGTTGCTGCACATGTCTTTTGACATGACGAGGTGCGTGAACTCACGTCACAGACGAAGTCATACATATAGGTTCGTGACAAGGGTTTTGTGCGGTATAGGGATACATGCGATACCGGGACTTGCTTGCAAGCCCAATACGCGCGTTATGGAGACCCGGATGGGAGGCCGAGGCCTTTGAAAAGAGGCGTATTCTGTGGAGATACCAATCTGGCATGTTCCAAATAAAAGGATTGGCTCGAGCAAAGATGCGGTCAGTCGTACTCAAATGTAAACGTGTCACGTCGCCGTGGTCGTGGTCGTCGGCCATGGTGGTCGTGCGTAGTCGTGGGTTCGTCTCGTCATATTTGGTAGCGAAGGAAGATTCGATCCGGAGTCCATCCAAGTTCTGTGATTGATGTTTATTGTTGCTAGCCCTAGAATGGTCGGTCGGTATGAAATCCTCCGACCCCTCATTCCCCGCACCTGGCACTGCCTCTGCGTCGTCGGGGCATCGCATTCATGGCTGTAGGAACGCCCGCAGGTCTGTCGTGTACAAGGCATGACGTTCTTTTTGGTAAGCGAGATCTTTGACGTACTCGATCAAGTAAAAGTGGACAGTGCCGAAGTTTCCGTACGCCTGGACCTCTTTTGCCCGATTGTCCACCTCCTTTGCAATCGCTAGGTGCTTTGCGTGGTACTCGATGGCCTTGGAATAGCCCCCCAGCGAATGATACGAACTCCCGAGGTTCCCGTACGCCCCGCCCTCTCCCGCCCGGTCGCCCACATCCTTCACAATCGCCAGGTCCTCCGCATATAACTCGATGGCCTTGCAAAAGTCCCCCAGCGAATGACACGCACTCCCGAGGTTCCAGTACGCCCCGCCCTCTCTCCCGTCCGGTCGCCCACCTCCTTCGCAATCGCCAGGTCCTGCGTGGTACTCGGTGGCCTTGGAATAGCCCCCCAGCGAATGATACCGAGGCTCCCGTGCGCCTGGCCCTCCCCCGCCCGGTCACCCACCTCCTTGCGATCGCCAGTTGCTGTGCGTGGTACTCGATGGCCTTGACATAGTCCCCCACGACTCATACGCGTTGCCCAGGATGCAGTAGACCCACGCAGCTTTGCCCGGCATCGAAGTCCGCGCGGTGGCAGCCACTGCCCTGGCCGCGCGCTCCTGCGCTGCAACACTCCGCCAGTCGGCAACACCGTCAAGCTGATTTAGTGTCTTCAACACGCGCAGCTGGTCAGCAGTCGGCTTCGCTGCCGTGCGGGTGCCAGCGCGCGCAGCGGCCGCACACTCGCCCTTGTGCCTTCCGCGCCTTGATCTAGCAGCAACAGAGAGAAAGGGAGCGGGCGACAGTGAGGCGTTGGCGAGTGTGTCTGCCTGTGTGAGTGTGTGTGCGCGCGCCTGCAAGACCGCCCCGCGTGTGGTGTTTTGCACCTGGCCCTTGGAACATAGGTGGCGGTCTTGCATCGAGCACAAACGAGTGGCTTCTGCAGCGACAAGGCCAAATAAGCTGACATGGTGCTGTACCATTTTTTGCTTTTTCACTATCAGAAGACGCTAATATCAGAGAAGACGCTGTGCGTGTGGCACACCCTGGAGCATTGTCCGCAGACAGTCCTTGGATAACTGCTTGCCCGCAGGTATCCCGCCATTCCTAAAATTCTTTTTTTTTGCAACGTGTTGCTTTCTAAGGAATGTGGCCGCGACTGGGGGCATGGGCGGTTCTAGTGGCATGCGCGGCAGCGTTCAACTGCGTGCAACCCGCCCTGCGCGGCCTGAAACGTGCAACGACGGCGCGCGGCGTGTGCGAGGCGAGCATGGGCGCGTTCAGCCATGCGCCTTCCCCCTTGAGCCCGCCGGCGCCCACCGTGTCCAGAAGGTCCGCGCTGCAAGGGCTAGTGGTGATCGGGATTCCGGGCGCGGCCGCCGCCAAGGAACCGAAGGCGGCTAATGCTCCCGCGCCAGAGACGACGAAGACGATGAGCCTGGACGAGTTTTACGCCGCGCTTGAGGACCAAGAGGTCCTGAAAGTAGAGTTCGACGGACCCAAGTTCGAGGTGCGAAAGACCACACTGCCGGCGCCCTGCATTCCACCTCATGCCCGCACACCGTGATTGTGCGATGTCCGCATCACTGACATGCTGCGAATGCTGCAGAAGTGCTTTGTCTTCATGAACGACGGTGGCGAGTATCTGATCTCGGAAGGCTATCCGAAGGAAAGCTCCGTGAGCTCAGCAGGCCCGCAGTCCGTGATCGGTAAAATCAAGAATGAGATCAAGTCGGGAAATCCGGTGACGTGGAGATGGAGGGGGGGGGATGCGTTCAAGAAGTTCAGCGCCGCAAAGAAGGACGTCAAGGTCGACAAAGCCGAGGGGAACCTGAGTGCAGAGCTAGCCAAGCGGGAAGCACAGAAAAAGGGGGGCGGCTTGTTCGGACTTAGCTTGCCGGCGCCGCCCAAAAGCTTATCTCAAAATGCTCCACCTGCCGCCGTGGATGGTGACGATGATGAATGACACCTGCCTTGTTTCTCACCCGAGTCGAATTCGTGTGATGGCGCCTGTCGGAGTCGACTGCTAGACGGGGCCCAGGTTGGACTCTGTGGCAAGGCGGCGGCTGCGTTTACAGCGGCCATGCTTGCGAGCGCCAAACGTTGCTTTCGATAGTGGTTGGTAGCTTTTTTTCTGAATTGATCATCTTGAAAGCATGCATGAGCCCTCATGGGATCACTCGCGCCCACGCATCAGAACGCACGTGTTTGGGCCCTAGGGCCGAAACACGCGCCAGGTTTGAATGATTTTGGCGGGCACGGCTGCAGAGTCACGAACTCTCAGCACACCCCGGGCGGGGGGATCCAGCAGCATATCAGCGCTCATACCGACACTCTCAACGGGCCCAATCCACCACTCACCCTCATCTCCTTGCTCCTTGTCCGACGGCTGACTACATCCCTCACAATCTTTCGCAAACCACATAGCCATTCCGCCCAGTCGCTCGAAGACGGGTCGCCGGCACTGAGTGTGAGCAGACTTGGCGTACTGGCCTTGTACGGACGCAGGCAGGCCATTATAGTCATTCATGCCAAGCCCCAACAGCAGTATCGAGTTGCTCTCGCCGTCTGTATGCACGCCCTTGACTTTGATGCGGCGGTCGTAGATCCATTTGACCTCTTCTGCCAGAATCTCCTGATGTCTGTCGTGTCTTGCTTTTGCCTGCGTCCGTCACACAGCGAAATCACTGTTTGCATCATCACGCGTTGCATCATCGCTCTCGCACACATGCAGTGCTCTGCTATCTCGTTCTCACCAGTTTCAGACCGGCCCGTGCTTTCCAAATGTCTTTCACTTTGGCGCCGCTACCGGCAGACGTATGGGCACGTGGAGGAGATGTCCCACGCGTGCCGCCTCCGCGTGCAGTTGATGGCCTGGTAGACGCGGGCACGGCGCCGTGCGGCGGCTGTGGCTGCTGTGCAACTTGAGCACGAGCGTTGGTCGGTGACTCCAAGAAATCATTTCTGCAAAGTGCCCTGACGGGCGTCAGTCCCTCAATGCAAACACAAAACAAAACGCGCTCGCAAGGCGGCGCAGGCAAAGGCACAGCAGCCCACCTCTCTGCAGGCTTCATGTAAGACAAGAGCACGTCTTTCTTCTCTGGAGACAGTTCATCAAAGCTCCTCCATCCGCAGATGTCTACACGGTCTTCCAGCGTGCAATGAAGACGATGCACGCTTGGAGTAATACCGCCCTCGCGCGCCCAGCGCGGCTGTGTATCGCCTTCGAGAGATCTTGCTTGTAATTGCACTCTTCCAGCGGGAGCAGCAGTAGCCGGGCGACGTCGGCCCTCCTGTCCCCCAGCTGAGATATCAGCAGCACCTGCTGCTGCGTGTCTTCCCGATGCTTGCTCGACATTAGGCACGGTCTTGACTATTTCTGGCGGTGCTGCAACCTCGGCACTTTTCAGGGTAGGATTAGCATTTGCAGGGCGACAGTTCTTGCCGGCACCTCCAAGGCTCTCTGCAAGGTCACGTGACATTTTCTTGCGACCGTCAAGGAGTCTGAAAGGTGATTGGACTCTCGGGTGATCGTTCTCGTGGCCTGATTGGACGTTGCTCGCTTCCTCACTTAGTGCTGAGACAGGTGTGGAGCCGGACAGACAGAGAAGGCGATTTAGCGAGGCTTGTCTGCTCTGGGCGAACTGCGCCGAAATCGTCCGCCCGGCTGTTGCAGGTCGACGAAATTCATTCACCTTCCCTTTATCTGGCACGGTCCTTTCATCGTTGGGCATATTGCTCCATGTGTCTGTTGCAGGCTTTTTCGTTTCACCAGGGTTTGCTGCTTCCTTCACACGTTGGACAACTCGGTTTCCAGCGCGAAGATCGGAGGGAAACGAATGCGGTTCAGAGTGTGCTCCTGCAGTGAACGGACGGATTTGACTGTTTCTGTGGGGATGTAGGCCACGATTCCAGCCTGCGCCTAAAGGAATCTCTGCTGAATTCAAGGATTCGCCCTCTTCTTTGCTTGATTCAGCCCAGGCAGCAGCTTCCACGGAGACATGCTGGTTGTCTGTATTTTCGTCGCTCCCATCATCATCCAGGGAACCAGGCACCTTCAGATGTTGTATAAAATTGAAGTCCCTCCGCGGCAACACCGCACTGGGCTCGAGGGTTTCCCCGCCTAGGCGCTGGGCTCGATTCGCTTGAGTGCTAGGATGGGCAGTCTTTGGCCGGCCTTGCACGGCGTCACCCCTAAACCTGCGCGCGCTCATCGCCCGCAGTATCCTATGGCCCTGTTGGCTGGCGTTGTCACGCTCCAAGAGACGATCCAAGGTCATTTCGGACGGCGAAGACGGAACGGGAGTCCAGGTCGATAGGCATCCTGACGCAACTACTTCACTCCAAGGAATGCTCATGTCTTGCAAAAGGACGCTGCGCCTTGCACGCGCCTCAATGGCAGTAGGTGCCGTCGTAGGTCGTGCCAGCTGGCTCTTCCCCGATGATTCACGTGCGCGGCTGGTGTCCGCCGACTGCTTTGCCCGCTCGCTCGCCCCTCTCTGTTGTGCATGCATGCTTATGTCCGAGCCTCCAGTATCATCACTGCTACTTTCTCCCTCGCTGCTGCTTTCTGCAGGATTGCTGCCATCAGACAAGTAGGCTGGAGCTGAGACAGTTGCTTTCAAATGCTTGACCCTGTTCCACAACGCAACATCTGCAACCTGTTGATACTCTGGAGTATTTCTGCCAGATGCGAATGGACTTGCCTGGCTATGGTGAGAAAACATGGGACTGATGGGTGTGATCGACCCGAACCTAGAAGAAAGTGGCCGTGTCGTTGCGAAAGAACGAGCTGAAGAAGGGCGCCTTGGCAATGGTCGTTCGCGTCGTCCGGATGCAGGCCGGGCTGACGAAGGTCTTGATGTTGTTGGAATCGGACGCTTGCTGAAACGGTCAACTGGATTTGGCGTTTCAACAAATAGGACTTTGTCTTCATTGTCTTCGAAGAACCCATCTTCGAACGAACGTTCGGCAACCGGACTTAGGCTCGAGGCAATTGTGGCTGGCAGCGCATGCGGATGTGCGAGCTGAACGTCTTTTTCCCACCTCTCGCATTGATGGGCAAAGCGCGAAATCTGGCGAGAAGTGAGTTGCTTGCAGCTCAAAATTCGCAGGAACAGCGAACGCATAGCGTCAACCAGAGCTTGATCATTTGTCGTATCAAGGTACGCTCCTGGTGTCAGCCTCATTTCGAGATCGAGTATGCCATGTACTTGTGCAGCTTGATCACGTTTGCGACTCGTATATCTCAACTGAATGTTCACTTGCTGCCCACGCTTCATAGTCCTCGAAAACCCGTGCCCTGATAGCGCGTCCTCTGTCACAAGTTTGCCTTCCAAGCTCGTATTCTCGCTCTGACCATCTTCATCATCACTCCGCCCGTCCTCTTGTCTTCTCTTTCCGAAGTCACGGGAAAACCTGAAGTGTCTAAATCTATCATACATTCCTCGCTTCCTACCTTGGGTCATGTTTGTTTCCGACACGCCCATGTTACTCCCAGAAATATGCTCAGATGATTTCGCAGACCCAGCTCGTCGAGAGCAGAAGGAAGTGGAGAACGAGCCGTGGCAGGGAAAGCAGCAGCAAAAAAGGCAGCAGCATACCCATTGCTTCATGTGATTGCAGTAGAACGATAAAGCTTCGTATAAGCCCGGCGTTGGAAGGCGGGAGAGAGAGATCTCAACGCGCCTGGCCAACAACATTAAATCGTTTTGCCGTTGACGTTTCAGTTCACACTGCTCCACAGTGAGCTTCGCGTAGAATTCAGCAAGAACCGGACTGATAAAGCGCATGCCATAACGGTCGAACTCATGCATCGTTACATCTCCATCACAGTTTTCATCCGTACCGATAAGCAGTTCATTGATTTCGCCCTCTGTAAGACCATATTCACTCAATGCATTTTGCAATTGCTTGGTTGTCAGCGATGCCTGCGCAAAGTCAGCATAGTTCGCGCACTTGGATTTGGAGTGTTTTTGCATCCATTCAAGAAAGAGGATCCTCGCTTCCTTGCGGGCCTCTGCGACTCGTGGTCCAAATGCAGCCACAACTTTCAGGGCCTCCCACGACCTGAGAGCACGATATCCCTCCTCTATCCGAAGGATTCGAGCCCCAGCGTCAGGGCAGGGTACAACGATGAGCTCGCACAGCAACTCGCTCGCTAGTTGTGTACTCAAAGTGCCCAAAATACCCACTCGCACCACTGACGTATGATCATCAATTTCCATTGACACGTCAGGTCTCGCTCCAAGATCTATATTTTTCACAATTGCTCCGGCCTGTACAAGTGCGTGACACTTAAGCTGCGGCTCGGCCGTGCTATCTCCGACCTCATCAAATTTGTGCGTCGCCCTGACTTGCATCAGATCTGGCTGCCTCGGTATGAATCCAATAGCAACTTTTACATACATCGCCGGAACGGTCGAGGCTGATGATCGGGCTAATGGAATCCACACAGGCTCCGAGATCTCACCTCTCGGAACGTCTCTCCGCCGCAGCCTCACTCGAACAAATCCGCCTGCTGTGTCGCCTCCTTGCAGAGGAAACCACTGGTCATATACGGCGTTGTGTTCTAGATCCTTCAAAGCAACGAGACATGAGCCCATCAGCTTCGGCCGTTCTGTGTCGGATTTGCGAGACAACACACTAAGGAGAAGTCGATCCCGTCCATCCCAAGCTTTTTTAATGAATTCTTCCTCCTGCCAGGCTATCCGCCCCTTTCCGTTGTAAACATCTCCCTTCTTCCCTGTTGATGTGTCTTTTGTTGTGAGATGCTCGTTTCCACCTGACATTGACCAAAGCGGAATGTTTGCCCCCTTCTGCAGGACATACTCCACTCGATTTTGCTCCATGATTCGCTGCTGCTCAATATTGACTTCTTTTTGTTGAATTTTCCTCCCCACCAATATTGACTGTGTTGAATTCTCCTCCTGATCAAACTCATATGCAACACCTTGCTGGAGATGCGATGGAGGAGCTGTCGCGCTTGCAGCAAGGGCAGGCAGAAAGAATGTTGTAGCAAACCCAAGTGCAGCCCGACCCCTCGTTTGCACGTCTACCCATGGTGTCTCCTCCATGAACCCATTTTCCGAACCCGCGGGTACGCATTGTATTTTACACGACAGTTGCGGAGGAGCCATCGTGCCCCGAAAGCATCTCAAATTCGGCGCTGACGTGTCCGCGGTGATGATGCCGTATCCTTCTAGGATTTCCACTTCAAGCGTCGTACGACATGATGCAAGAGTACGAACAGGTAAGTTGAGTTGGCCGAGAGAACTTTCGGACGCAGGAGGAGCCTGCGATGATGGTATGATCATCGCCGGCAATCGTATCCCTTCCTCAATTTCATCCATTCCTTGCCTGCAGAGTTGCAATGAAAGAGTCTCCTCCATTTCGAACTCGAAGGCTTGGTGCACAGCAAAGCTTGTCTCCTCGTCGAAAACCACCTCTGAGTAGTTCGAACTCGCCTGCGAGTAAGTGAAGAACTGTTTCCCAGTAGAAACTTGAGGCAACTCGTTTTTGCCAGAAACTGCCAGTTCTACGTCAGTGCTCCACGTAACACTCGCACACGAAGTAAAAAAGCGATACTTAGAAGGCGGTTGATGGAAAACAAGAGCCCCCCGAATTTGCACGCACAGGTCTCCACCATGACTGCGAAAGTCCACATTCTTTTGTGCCTGGAGCTCAAGGTTGAGATACAGCTGCCACAAGTCAGCACGGTGCGGCTGGGCATCTACAGCTTGTTCCATGAGTGCCTTCACTCGCGCGCGCGATGCGGGACTCCTCAAATAGTCCGCTGACAAAATGAAGCTGATATCTTCCATATCCTTTGCATCCATCGTCGGTGCAAAATCCTTCAACATGCCGCTGGATCCCGGCTGGCCATTTATGCCTTTCTCGGACGTGCTGTTATGTTTTATACGCGTTAGCAAAAATCCACAAACAGGACGTCGTGCAGATGCAATTTGAAGGGCAAAGGCAGTTAATGTCTTACCGTGACAATGGATCGTAGGAGATCCACAATTTGCGGCGGACTTGCTCGAGTCTGAGCGCACGCCGCCACAGGTTAAAGACGTGTGGCAAATGCCGCATGTGCCACACTTTCAAAAAATTCAAAAGGCGCATGTAGTGTTCGTATTTCAGGCCACCAAGACCAATGGTTGAAAACTTACGCTCGAGCAATCCATACTGAGTCTGTCTGACGTAAGCCACCTTCAGCATGCGCAATAGCTGTACTGTCAGCAAAACGAACAAACCCATGCTTCCTAGAACAATATGTAGCACGTAAGATGGCGGTGGTGGAAGAACCACCATTTGCATACTCACGCCCCCTCCAGAGCAAAAATGGAGAGAGCCTGCCAAATCGCGCTGGACTACGTCCACAGGCAAAAACATGGCAGGGAAGTCCCACTCGGCGCCAGGCACGTTACAAATCACCACCGCCTCTGATCCAATCGCGTTGCTAGAATTGGCCTCAGACCAAATGAGTACAGCATCTGAAAAGGTGTGATTTTTGCCAGTGCGCGCTGCATCAGGGAAGCGAACTTGTCGCATATCTCTCCACAGACACCAAATTCCAGACTCAAGTTTGCGAGGAAGGGCGCCATCAAGACGTAATGAGACATTTCCGCCCGGATACACCTCTGCGTCGCTGATGACAGATGCAGAACATTTTGCGCAACAGATACGCTGCACAGTTCCTCTACATGGAAGCACAAAAGAGCCATCACTGGCCAGGTGGCCTTGCCCATGGCGCCAATCTCCACCACATTGTATTTGCTTGTTGTTTCCTTCTTTGCCCTCTGCTTCTTCTGGAGAAGGATTCAGAAGGGGTCCTGGGGAACAGCCTGACTGATTTGATAGAGAGGTATTGGACTGATTTGATGGAAAGGTATTGCATCCTTTCCCGCTGCGAACACCATGCTGATTTTTCAGTGGTGAAGCCTGTCCAACCCAAGATCTACGCTTGCACGCAGCGTACCCACGGCCGCCGCATACGCCAACTCCTGTCAAAACTGCGTTCTCTAGGTGCACTTGGGTAAATCCTTTACCACCTGGTGCCTCAACCCCGAGTGATGAAAGGTAAGGGATTGCCTTTCCGTTTGCGTCAAGAGGCTGTGAGGTATACACCCAAACGACG
>Ga0315908_10003752_pt1 | contig 11033 bp, 9 predicted proteins | sample LakEriMetagenome_12_FD_203520 | JGI IMG/M metagenome (GOLD analysis project Ga0315908, IMG submission 203520) | Freshwater fungal communities from buoy surface, Lake Erie, Ohio, United States - Buoy 4 MA124 | ecosystem: Environmental > Aquatic > Freshwater > Lake > Lake biofilm | place: USA...
AGCGTGTAGCCGTTGCTCGTGCACTTGTAAACAATCCTTCTATCATCCTAGCCGACGAACCAACGGGTAACCTCGATACGAAAACAAGTCATGAGATTATGGCGCTATTCGACGAGATACACCGCGCCGGAAATACCATCATTATCGTAACGCACGAAGAAGACATTGCACGCATGGCTCATCGCATCGTACGCATGCGTGACGGTAAAGTGGAAAGCGACATGCCCAACGTTCCACAACGTGCAACTGTTTAAACAAGCTGTCAGATTGTTTACGGCCAATGTGGTAAATTCGCGCTCTCAAAACGCTTTACTATGCCTCACGCTACTATTGCCGAGCTATTTGCCTCTCAGCCCATGGACACCATCGTAACCGTGAAAGGGTGGGTTCGAACTCTTCGCAACGATCAGTTTCTATCTGTTTCTGATGGCTCCACCATTCGCACTATGCAAATCGTTGTAAACAAAGAGCAGCACGGAGAAAACACGCTGAAGCGACTTCAAACCGGTGCAGCAGTTGCGGCAACAGGCAAGGTTCAGAAAAGTCTGGGTAAGGGACAGGATATCGAGGTAATTTGTGATACTCTTGAAATTCTCGGTGACTGTGATCCCAATGAATATCCGATTCAGATGAAGCGGCACTCACTGGAGTTTCTTCGCGAAAAAGCACATCTGCGTTTCCGTACCAATACATTCGGTGCTGTATTCCGCATTCGTCATCATCTCGCATTTGCCATTCATAAATTCTTCAACGATCGTGGATTCTACTACTTGCATTCGCCTATCATAACCGGCAGCGATGCAGAAGGTGCCGGCGAAATGTTCCGTGTAACCAATTTGAACCTTGATGAAATTGCTAAGTCAGGCAAATTGGATCACGCCGAAGACTTCTTCGGTAAAGCAACTAACCTCACTGTTAGCGGACAATTAGAGGCAGAACTAGCTGCGTTGGCTTTGGGCAAGGTATACACATTTGGCCCCACATTCCGTGCAGAAAACTCAAACACGAGTCGCCACCTAGCGGAATTCTGGATGATTGAACCGGAAGTTGCTTTCAACGACATCCGCGACAATATGGACTTGGGAGAAGCATGCCTGAAGTATTGCATTCAATATGCACTCGATCATTGCGGGGAAGATCTCGAATTTTTGCAGGAACGCGAAACGAATGAAGACAAGCAGAAGCCCGTCGATGAGCGTCAATCAATGCCTTTGCTCGAACGGTTGAACATGATTGTAAGCAATCAATTTGAGCGTATAACGTATACAGAAGCTATCGACATTCTTCTACAGTCAAACCATTTTAAGAAGAAAAAATTCAAGTATCCGGTTGAATGGGGAATCGACATGCAGAGCGAACATGAGCGCTATCTAGTAGAAAAGCATTTCCAAAAACCGGTTATCATAACCGGATATCCTGCCGCCATCAAAGCATTTTATATGCGCATGAACGAACCGGATGAACAAGGTCGTCAAACGGTTGCAGCCATGGACATCCTCGTTCCGGGAATCGGCGAAATTATTGGGGGATCTCAGCGCGAAGAACGCTATGAGGTCTTGCGCAGTAAATGTGCTCAATTCAACATTCCGGAAGATCATATTTGGTGGTACCTCGAAACACGCAAATTCGGAACGTGCACCCACGCTGGTTTTGGAATGGGTTTCGAGCGACTCATCATGTTTGTGACGGGTATGGGGAATATTCGTGACGTGATTCCTTTCCCGCGCACACCACTCAACGCAGAGTTCTAAGACATCAGTTCTCTCGCATTCGCTCGTGCCGCGGCCGATAGCTTTTTACCACCAAGCATTTCTGCCAGTTCATTGATGCGCTTATCATCTTGAAGGATCTCAACGGACGTAAACGTCCGTTCACCGCGAACCTCTTTGGCCACCTTCCAATGATGCTCAGCTTTACCTGCAATTTGCGGCAAATGAGTAATGGTTACCAACTGCATCGATGTGCTCATTTCCTTGAGAATGGCACCTATTTTAAGTCCTACTTCACCACTTACTCCTTGGTCAATCTCATCCAGAATGAGAACCGGCAAACGCTTATGCTTGCTGATAGATGCTTTAATTGCAAGCATGACTCGTGAAATTTCACCACCGCTCGCAACCTTCTGTATGGGCTGAAACTGTCCGCCTTTATTGGCCTTAAACAAAAAGGCTATCTGATTTCTTCCCCACATATCAAAATCATCCTTACGTTCGGTCTGCAACAAAACTTCCGCGTGTTCCATGCTCAGCAGTGCGAAATAACCGGCCATCTCTCTCTCTGCCATCTTGGTTCCCTTTGTCCTCGACTTATCCAGTAGAATTGAAAGTTCGCTCAACTCCTCGGTATAAGCAGCGATTTGTAATTCACATTGATTGATTCTCTGCTCCAATTCATCCGATGAAAATGCACGTGATTGTAATTGCTTTAAAATACTTAAGAGCTCATCGGAAGTTTGCACGCGATGCTTCTTCTGTAATTGATATAACATAGATAGTCGCTCACCTATTTGCTCCGACTTCCTTTCGTCACTTTGAACGCCGAAAGCAAACGACTCGAGATCGCGTGATAATTCACGCAATTCAATGATGCTGCTTTCAAGTCGATTGTGATAATCTGTCAACGTAGGATTATGTCCGCTCACCTTAGAGAGTATCGACTTGGCAGCAGCCAACTGACTCAATATTGAATGCTCAGCACCGTCGATGATCTCTCCTGCACCATGAAGTGCTTGTCGAATAAAATCCGCATGTTGAAGTGTATTCAACTCGGACTCCAACTCTTCCTGATTCAATCCTTCAAGGCCGGCTTTTTCAAGTTCCTGCAACTGAAACTGTACGTAATCCTGCTCTTGCTGCCATTGCGCAAGCTGTGCATTCAATTCAACAAGCTCAATGCGGCGCTCATTCCACTTTGCAAATACAGCTCTGTACGATTTCAATATTGTATCATTCCCTGAGAAGGCATCCAAAACTTCAAATTGAAATGACTTGTCTCCGAGCAACGAGTTCTCATGCTGACTATGGATGTCTACTAATCGTGCGCCCAACATTTTAAGCACATGAAGTTGAACAGGGGTATCGTTTATGAATGCACGACTTTTTCCGCCAACTGCAATTTCGCGACGCACAACCGCCTGCGTTTCATAATCCAAATCATGTTCTTCAAAAAATGATTTCAAGTCGCAGGCGGAAAGGTCGAACGTGGCCTCCACGACACATTTTGCATCTCCTCTTCGTATTGACTTAGCATCAGCGCGCTCTCCGAGTAACAATCCGAATGCCCCGAGCAGAATGGATTTACCGCTTCCTGTTTCTCCCGTTATAGCCGTAAAACCACCGGAAACCGGAATCGTTAACTCATCTATAAGCGCATAATTCTGAACGAAGAGTGACGTAAGCATGCTCCTTAATTATTTGAAGAGCAAAGTAAGCGCAGGAAACTATCACAGATTCCAGCTACAACCGGCAAACCACCTACTAGTTATTCACAGAAGAAGATTTTTTCACTGTATGATACGCTCATACTTAGCAATATTGCCAGGATCGAGCAATTTACAGTTCTCTGCCACAGCCTTCTTTTCTTCCATAGGCCGAGGCTTGTAGATATTCACTATCTCATCAGACTTCGAATAGAAAAGTACCTGCATATTGTAAGATGAGGGCTTTATGCGGTGCACATCGTTCAGCGCATCGATTGCGGCACTCATCGTTGCAATAGCACCTGCCTGATCAAGATAAAGTTTATCCAGCCCCTTACGATGGTAGTTATAGAGAAATTCACGAATAGGCTTAAACGACTGCGACAGGATATTTTCGATTAACCAAAAACGATTTTGTCTTCCTTTCTCATTGCTTCTCCAACCGGGCTCAGCTGCATTTTGCGCATTATTGATGATGGCCTGACAGGTTAGATAATGGTCCGTGCCGCCTTCCATAGCAAAAGAATCGTAATCCATTGCAATAATCAGATTGGCATAAAAAGCCAACACGCTGCTGAGGTTATCGCGATGTTGATCGTTACTCCACTGAATCATCGTGTTTTCCTGATACACAAATTCAAAATCACGGTCATTGATATTAAGCACCGACGTTTTATAATCTGAATTGTATACCGGGCGACTGCTTGTAACCTGAAGGCTTCCCTTGAAAGAACGATTATCGACTTGCTGCTCAATGGTTATCTGAAACGTGCACTGTATGCGCTCATTATTTTGCCAAGTGTCTTTGGACCATTTGCGTCCATTCAAAAATTCTGTAATGGTGCTTTTCATGGTATTGAAAAACTCCGGAGGTGAAATGACTTGCTGAGGAATGAGCACATTGACGGTTGCATTGAGCTCTTGCGCGTTCAGCGCAGCAGCCAGACACATACCTATAATGAGAGCGAAAATTCTTTTCATGCGTGTATCAATTCTACAAGAGCTTCGGCGATATCGCGTGCGACAGCCGACTTGGCCTTCAACCCGAATTCACGGATATTATTGTTGCGCCAAATTAAGGTGATTTTATTCGTATCCGTGCCGAAACCGGCTCCCTCGTCGCGCAAACTATTCAGCACAATCAAATCCATGTTTTTGCGCTCGAGTTTGGCTTTCGCATTCGTCAACTCGTCGTTCGTTTCCAGGGCAAAGCCAACTATCCATTGGCCTTCGCGCTTCCGACTTCCTAAAGCAAGCGCTATATCGGGTGTTTTCACCAGCTGCAAAGACCAATTCTCGTCGGCTTTCTTTTGCTTTTGTTCTAATACCGTTTCAGGCATATAGTCAGCAACGGCAGCGGCAAGCACAGCTATGTCGGCTTCTTCAAACAAAGGAAGGCAAGCTTCCAACATTTCCCTAGCGGAAGTAACATCCTTTCGGTGAATCAACGGATGTTGAAGGGTGAGGTTCGTCGGGCCGCAAACCAACGACACGCGAGCCCCCATATTGGCAAGGGTTTCCGCCAGAGCAAAGCCCATTTTACCGGTTGAGTGGTTTCCGATAAAACGCACCGGATCAATTGATTCATAGGTGGGGCCTGCGGTCACGAGAACATGCTTACCATGCAAAGGACTCTGCGCAATTAGAGAAGATACTACCGAGGCTACGATTTCTTCGGGTTCGGACATTCTGCCTATACCAATTAAACCACTGGCCAACTCACCCTCAGCGGGTGCCAATAAATGGTGACCGAAAGAAATCAGCTTATCAATATTCTCGGTGGTTCCGCCATGTAAAAACATGTCATGGTCCATTGCCGGAGCAAAAAACACCGGACAACGAGCACTCATATATACTGCCATGAAAAAACTGTCGCACTGTCCATGCGCCATTTTACTAAGCGTATTGGCCGTTAGCGGTGCCAAAATCATGATATCTGCCCACAACGCCATATCGACATGATTGACCCACACACCACTGTCCTTATTCTCTGTAAAATCAGAATGAACCGGGTTCTTGCTTAGCGTTGAAAATGTAAGGGGAGTTACGAATTGCAATGCGCCATTGGTCAACATCACGCGTACGTCGGCGCCTGCCTGCACAAGGAGGCGCACCAGATATGCTGCTTTGTAGGCAGCAATGCTACCCGACACACCCACGATTATTTTCTTACCTTGAAGCATTTCGTCCGAAAATGAAGAAAGATGGCATTCGGCCATCTTTCCAATATCTATCTGCTAGCTAAATTAGCTGTTTTTCACTTCTTCAGGATAGCGGTAATGGATAGCGCCATCTACCAACTCCTGCACTGCGATACTGTGCGGCTTTGGCAAACGCTCATAATGGCGGCTGATCTCAATTTGCTCACGGTTCTCAAATACTTCCTCGAGATTGTCGCTGTTACTACCAAATTCTTCCAACTTCTGCGACAACTCTTCTTTCATTTCGCGGCTAATCTGATTGGCGCGCTTCGTCAACAAAACGATGGTTTCGAAAAGATTGCCGTCAACCTTGTCATACAACTCGCTAGTGTTGCGAGTTACGGTTGTCTTGGCGGCAGTTGAATTCTTGTATGTACTCATTTTTTAGATTGTTCGCTAGAGGTTGAACTCAATTTTTCTACTTGCTTTTCACTTTTCCGAAAGTAGCTTTCGGCATCACCCAAAAACCTACTGGATGGAAAAGCGGCTGCGAATGTACGATAATTTTCAGCAACCGCGCGCATTCTTTCCAATTTCTTCTCTTCAACACTTCCTTCGGCTAGCATGTATTGACACTTGACAATCAAATACATAGCCTCCTCGCGATACACCGAGCCCGGATAATCCTGTATAAAATCCTTCAGAGCCGACGTAGCTGCCTTGTATTTCAATGTCTTGGCAAACTGGTATGCATTCTCGTAGGCTTTCCGCTCCAGCTTCATATTAAGCCTCTCCATCTGATTGTTTGCTGAATCTTTCAAATGACTATTCGGATATTTATCCAAAAAAATCTGATACTCATCAAGGGCATTACGCGTATCCGTTTGATCTAGTGAATAGACCGGAGAGAGCTTATAGCTGCACTCAGCGGCCAAAAACAAACACTCCTCCGACTTCGGACTATTGGTGAAGGTCTTAGTGAAGGTTTTCAGATAGTAATTTGCCAAGTAATAGTCTTCAACACCAAAATGGCTTTTGGCATACAGAAAGTAAACCTCTTCAGCCAATTGTGTACCCCGGGTAAGCCCAATAAGCTCTTCCAATATCGGGAGTGCCTTGTAATAATACTCTCCTTCATAATACTCCTTCGCCTTTGTGTACTTGTAATTGATATCGGTGCTTTTCAAAACCTTGTTGTACTCGCTGCAGCCGGATAGAAACCAGGCAAAGGAGATCAACAAAACAATTACGTTAAAAAGGCGATTGATGTTCATGACTTCGGCGGCGAAAATAAGCGAATGTGATGCTCAGACCGCGCACTGCATGGCATGGACTTTTGAAAAAACGCAAAATACGTGGCTGTTTATAACTGCTATCGAAGCACAACTAATGATCGTAACCATTTCCTAATTTTGGCTTTGAAATTTTAAAACCTGAATACGTTGGACATTTTTGATCGCATTGCCAAGAATCGCGGCCCGTTGGGTCAGCATTCCAAAGAATCGCACGGCTACTTCACCTTTCCTAAACTGGAAGGAGAACTCGGTCCTCATATGACCTTCCGAGGAAAAAAAGTGTTGGTGTGGAGTCTGAACAACTACATCGGACTTGCAAACCATCCGGATATCCGCAAAGTTGACGCAGAAGCGGCCGAGCAATGGGGTATGGCTTACCCGATGGGCGCTCGTATGATGAGTGGCCAAACCAAATATCACGAACAACTCGAGTCAGAACTCGCTTCTTTTATGCAGAAAGAAGACGCATTCCTACTAAACTATGGATACCAGGGCTGCATGAGTGCCATTGAGGCACTCGTTGGTCGTCATGATGTTATTGTATATGACAGTGAATGTCACGCGTGCATGGTTGATGGCGTTCGTTTGCACCACGGAAAACGTTTCGTTTTCCAACACAACGACATGGAGAGCTTCGAAAAACAATTGAAGCACGCTAAAGCCATTACCGACAAAACAGGCGGAGGCATCTTGGTCCTTACAGAAGGTGTGTTTGGCATGGCGGGCGACCAGGGCAAGCTGAAAGAAATTGTTTCATACAAAAAGGAATATGGCTTCCGCCTATTTGTTGACGATGCACACGGATTCGGATCTATTGGCGAAAACGGTCGCGGTGCGGGTGATGCACAAGGTGTTCAAAAAGACATCGATGTGTACTTTGGAACATTCGCCAAAGCAATGGCGACTGTAGGTGCATTCGTTGCCAGCGAAGAGCACGTAATTGAATATCTGCGATACAATATGCGTTCACAGACATTTGCCAAGGCTCTTCCGATGCCTATCGTAATCGGAGCTATCAAGCGCTTGGAAATGCTTCGTTCTATGCCTGAGCTGCAAGAGCAATTATGGCATATTGCAGGTGCATTACAAAGTGGTTTGAAAAATGCCGGCTTCGACATTGGCCACACGAATTCTGTGGTTACCCCCGTATTCTTGAAAGGATCGCTGGGAGAGGCAACTAACGTGACACTCGAACTGCGCGAAACCTACAATATTTTCTGCTCTATTGTGGTATATCCCGTTGTTCCGAAAGATGTTATCATGCTTCGACTCATTCCAACCGTGGTGCACACCGTAGAAGATGTGAACTACACTATTGATTGCTTCAAAAAAGTACGTGAGAAACTGGAGGCAGGGGCATACAAAGCAGAGAAGATTGCAAGCTGGGCATAAAATCCACATCAAAAAATAAAAAAGGCCGCATTCGCGGCCTTTTTACTTTAAGTTGAATCATACTATTTTAAATTTTTGGCCAGATAACTCTGTACCTCGCGAACGCTCTTAGGCTTCAAGACAATTTCGCCCTTTCCATTCAACAAGTAAAAGGCCGGTGTGCGCGTAACTCGATAATCTTTTGAAACCGGAGACTGAAAATCCTTCATACCACAAACATTTGGAAAAGTGAATCCGCGCTCGGTAATGGCTGCTTTCCAAGCATCCGGGCTCCGATCAATAGAAACACCCAGAATTTCAAAGCCCTTCTTATTCCAAGTGTCATAGCAGGCCTTTACTTCCGGAGCTTCGCCCTTGCAATGCTCGCAGTAGCTGCTCCAGAAAAGCACCAAGGTGTATTTCTTCTTGGCGGCTAATGCATACAGGTCAACGGGCTCACCACTGGCATCATTCAACTGAATATTGGGAGGAGTGTGACCAACGGACAAGCGTTGAATACTCTCGGCAGTATTCTTCACCACGTTACTCAAATCTGCATCGCCGCATGCATCACCGTTGATGTAATTGTCAATAATGTACATGCAAACCGTTTCCATATTACTTTCATAAAAACCTACGAGCATCTGGTTCAAAGCAAATTCAAGAACCGCATCATTAGCCTTCGCACGCTCAACAATAACCTCAATGCAACTATAAAACCCGCTATCACTTCCTTTACTAAATAAACGCATGAAACTTTCTATTCGATCAGAAAGAACTCGACTGCGAGTTATACTCACATCACCAAAATCAACATTATCCCAGTACTTCCTGATATCTGTGCGATTGGGCTCTTGCTTCCAAACCATCAGCTTTGCCAATTGCGTAGCCGGATAATCAGCAATCATTTTATTCTGCAAACTGAGTAGCTCCTTCTCTTTGAGCACTAATTGCTTGTCAAATTCGGCCTTCTTTTCCGGATTTTTCGCCGCTCCTACTTTAGCGTCCTTAATTGCCTTTAGCAAGCCGGGTTCCTGTTGGATGTATAAACCCCAGCCCATATTTTCCCTTGAATTTGTTGAGCTTAATGCGCTCTCCAGTTTAACCGATCCGAATTGAAGACTGATTTCCTTTTCTGAAGGATTGAGTATTACTGGACACATATTATTCTCATTAAATCCAATCATGTAGATACCCAACTCATACTCTCTCTCTCCAAAAGCAAACTGGCCATTTGTTATTTGTGTGCTATCCAACTTCACCACATTTCGTCCAAAAGATTCCCACACAAACAGTTTACCGGCCTTTTGAGACATTATCGTTCCGTTTACTTTCAAGAAACCCTTTATCGCAGGCCTTTGAAGTGTATCCGAAGCAGAAGCAGAAACAAAAACGCTAACAAGCAAAAAAGCAAACAACACTACATATCGAATCATACGAATTTCATTTTGATGGTAACAAAAATACGTGCCCGCGAAAATCTGTCGTTAACTCAGAACAGATACAATTTGCTTTTGACGCGTGACTGTATTTTCGCGGCCGCGTGCCGTTGATAAAAATCAGGCCAAAAGACGTAACACTCCCAATCTCCTTTCGTAATGGACTCAGAAATCACTAAACAAAAAGCTATGGCCTTGATGGGGATTGAATCATCGCACGATTTCGATGAATTCGTGAATCGACATGAAGAAAAACTATTCGAATGGAAACAAGATGTACTGCAGAAATACATGGTACCCTCGCTTCTGCGCAGTAAAGTCAAAAACTTAAGTCAGTTGATTGCCGCAGAGCAAGCACTTTCTCTGGCAGAGGGAGAAATTTTAGGACAAAACAGATCCCTGATCATACAAAATACAGGCAAGGTAGAGTTTCTGGAATCGTATGAAAGCGGTTTAAGTGACCTGAAACTTCTACTTATGAATTCCTCTTCCTTCAAAAAGCTTGAAGAGATATTGATAGGGCTTATCGAATGGCAAGAATCCTATATGCAACATTTCATTGAACTTTTCAGCGAATATTCCGAAGCCTTGCCTGAAGAAGTGAATTCGCGTGAAATAATTGATACAGGAAAACTGCTCGTGGCATTGAAACAAAATCAGGTAGACAATAAAATGAGCTGGGCAATTGAACGGGAGATTTCCCGCATCAATAAGATCAGATAATCCAAATTGACACCATTTACTATTCACTAGTTACCATTTACTAGTTACCATTTACTGGTAAATGGTGAATGCTTACTAGTGACTAGTTAATCGCTACTAGTCACTATTCATATCTTAAAGCTTCAATCGGGTCTAGCTTAGATGCCTTTCTTGCCGGATAATATCCGCTAATAACGCTCACCATGAAGCAAATAGAGACGCCGATAAATATCCACGCCCACGGCACTGTGAAACTAGTACCGACCACTAGCGAAACAACATTGCCGGCCAGTATACCAAGAAAAATTCCAACTACTCCTCCCAATTGTCCAATCATAATGGACTCAATAAGAAATTGTGATCGAATTGCCGAGGAGCTTGCCCCAATTGCTTTTCGAGTACCTATTTCGCGCGTGCGCTCCGTAACAGACACTAGCATTATATTCATTAAACCAATAGCCGCTCCCAATAAGGTGATCACACCAATGATAGAGGCTCCAACGGTAATATTAGAAGTGAGATCATTTAAATCGCGTGCAATCTGATCGCTCTTGTACAATTCAAATGTGTCCTGCTCGCCCGGCATATTGCCTCGAATTGTTCGCATCAAACCGCGCGCTTCATCCATGGCGCCATCAATCGTTTTTACATCTGTAACACGGATGTA
>Ga0315908_10003753_pt1 | contig 11032 bp, 10 predicted proteins | sample LakEriMetagenome_12_FD_203520 | JGI IMG/M metagenome (GOLD analysis project Ga0315908, IMG submission 203520) | Freshwater fungal communities from buoy surface, Lake Erie, Ohio, United States - Buoy 4 MA124 | ecosystem: Environmental > Aquatic > Freshwater > Lake > Lake biofilm | place: USA...
TACGAAGAACCTCGCCGGAAGCTTTACCACAGAAAAAATCCACCCCTTAATCACGGCCACCAACGATTTCCGAAGTCAGAGAAAGGATTCCCAGCAAAGAAACATCGTGGCGAAAATCGAAATAGTACAAAACGCAACGGCAAATTCACTTGCCCAGCATTTGTTGGATCAAGGCACCATCGGTGACGCGCTGCAATTCAATAACGGCGAAAATCAAGGCCCACCATTATTTCCTACGCCTTTTGGTCAAAACCAAAATACGATAAGCGGGACAGAAAGCACCCCATCACCCAAGGCCAAATTAGCCAAAAACCCTTCCCCAAGAAAAACCGGATTCGCATTGGCAAAGTCCTTCTATAATGATGGAAAAACGATGATTCAAAACGGACATGTACCGCACGTAAACATCAAAACAATCAACAAATCGCATTCACTCCTTCCCACCATCCAAATGGGGGTTCGACTAGAGAACAATGTCATCATGGCCTCTTTTAATCAATAACCGCAATACACTAAATACAATCGCAACATGAACGCAACAAATATCCTTCTCAAGACAATCATTGCTGTCCTGCTCGCTGCGCTCGCAGGCCACCCCATCGCCAAAGCTCAGTCCAAAAAAATAATCGTTCGTATCGAATCGGATTCCGCCATTCACGATACCTTTAGAATCAACCTACCGCAGGCACCAAAAATCTCCAAAATCGAACCCGTAATCCGAGAATTCCATCACTATTTTGGATTCCTGTACGTGCAACAAAACCCAGCCGATGTGAACACCCAAGCCACCACAGGCGGACCTGTCACCAACGGAATGCCTGAACTCAATGCCGCCAAATCACTGCACTACGGCCTCGAACAGCTCTGGGGACTGAACCTCATCAAAGGGAAGTTGCGATTTTTTACGGGCCTCAGATACGACGTATACAACTACCGATTCCAAAGCAATTTTGTCCGCCTAACAGAAAATGCCCCCGAATTCCAAGCCATCACCGTAGGAGGTCCCACCGTGGACCCAATCCCCATGGAAAAATCAAAATTGGTGGCTAACTACATCGGCGTACCCCTGGCCATCGGCTGGCAATCCAATCCTAGTCGTTGGGAAACATCCGAATCCGACGGCAGCACCACTAGTTACAACGAAACACCAAAATTCTCAATCAAAGCAGGCATCCACACCGGCTATCTAATTAGCTCACACGCCAAACTCAAAGAATCGGGCGGTAACACCACCAAGCAATACGATGATTTTAACCTCAACAACTTCATCGTTGCACCCTTTATCAACTTGGAATACGAAGACCTAGGTCTTTACATGCGCTACCCCCTAACGAATATGTTTAAAACCGGACAAGGCGCAAACAGCCAGTGCCTGCAATTCGGAATCACCTTAAAATTTACCTAAAACCCAATCAAGTAAGATTGTCTTTTGTTTGATTGGTTTGAAGAAAAAGGCCTCGTCATAGACGGGGCCTTTTTGCATATCTCTCCCCCCACTTTTTCGTATCTTTGCATCACTTTAAAACAATGAGCCAACGTCAGTGGACCCCCATCAAAACCTATTCAGACATCCTGTTTGAAATCCATGGCAACATCGCCAAAGTCAGCATCAACCGACCCGAAGTATACAACGCCTTCCGCCCCCAAACCATCATGGACATGCTGGATGCGTTTGATATCTGCAGGGAACGCGCCGATATTGGCGTGGTGATACTTACCGGCGTGGGCGACAAAGCTTTTTGTTCTGGCGGGGATCAAAATGTAAAAGGCATTGGCGGGTACGTGGACGATAATGGCGTTCCTAGACTAAACGTTTTAGATCTTCATAAAAAAATCCGCTCTCTACCAAAGCCAGTCATTGCCATGGTAAATGGTTATGCAATCGGCGGCGGACACGTACTTCACGTCATTTGCGACCTTACCATCGCCGCGGAACACGCAAAATTCGGTCAGACCGGCCCCAAAGTGGGAAGCTTCGATGGCGGATTCGGCAGCAGTTATTTGGCCCGTCACGTAGGTCAGAAAAAAGCCCGCGAGATTTGGTTCCTTTGCCGACAATACACAGCGGAAGAATCAGAAAAAATGGGAATGGTAAATAAAGTCGTGCCTCTGGAAATGCTAGAAGATGAAACCATCGACTGGTGCAATACGATGCTTGAGCGCTCACCGATGGCACTAAGAATGCTAAAACGCGCATTCAATGCGGAACTCGACGGTCAGCACGGCCTCATGGAACTCGCCGGCGATGCAACCCTGCTTTACTACCTCACCGAAGAAGCCCAAGAAGGCAAACATGCATTCCTCGAAAAGCGCAAACCCGACTTCCAGCAATTTCCTAAGTTCCCATAATTTCATAGAAAAATCGTACCTTTGCACCACCAAAATCAACCCATATTTAGATGAAAATAAAAGTAGCCAACCCCGTAGTAGAACTAGATGGCGATGAAATGACCCGTATTATTTGGCATTTTATCAAAGACAAATTAATCCTTCCCTACATCGATGTAGATATCAAATACTTCGATTTGGGCATGGAACACCGCGATGCCACCAACGATCAGGTGACCATCGATGCGGCTGAAGCCATCAAACAATACAACGTAGGTATCAAATGTGCTACCATCACTCCAGACGAAGCCCGTGTGGAAGAATTTGGTTTGAAGCAAATGTGGAAGAGCCCCAACGGAACCATCCGTAACATCCTCGATGGAACGGTTTTCCGCGAACCCATCGTTTGTAAAAACGTACCTCGCCTAGTTCCAAACTGGACAGCACCCATCTGTATCGGCCGTCACGCTTTTGGCGATCAATACCGCGCTACCGATTTCGTAACCAAAGGAAATGGCAAATTGACAATCAAATTCGAAGGCGAAGACGGTCAAGTCATTCAGCACGAAGTATACAATTTCAAAGGCGATGGCGTGGCATTGGCCATGTACAACACCGATGAAAGCATCAAAGGATTTGCCCGCTCTTGTTTCAACCAAGCCATTGCAAAAGGCTGGCCTTTGTATTTGAGCACTAAAAACACCATCCTTAAGAAGTACGATGGTCGTTTCAAGGACATTTTCGAAGACATCTACCAAGCCGAATTCAAAGCAACGATGGATGCCGCTGGCATTACTTACGAGCACCGTTTGATCGACGATATGGTTGCCTCTGCATTGAAGTGGAACGGAAACTTCGTTTGGGCTTGTAAAAACTACGATGGCGACGTTCAGTCTGATACCGTAGCACAAGGTTTTGGATCTTTGGGATTGATGACCAGCGTATTGGTGACTCCAGACGGAAAAACAATGGAAGCAGAAGCCGCTCACGGAACTGTAACACGTCACTACCGTCAGCACCAAAAAGGCCAAAAAACTTCAACCAACCCTATCGCGAGCATTTTCGCTTGGACCCGCGGTTTGGAGCACAGAGGTCGTTTGGACAACAACGAAGCCTTAATCAATTTCTGTCAAATCCTCGAGCAAGTTTGCGTCGACGTGGTTGAAAGCGGAAAGATGACCAAAGATTTGGCGGTTTGTATCTACGGAAATAAAGTATCTGAAGATCAGTACTTATACACCGAGGATTTCTTGGAAGCCTTGAACAGCGAATTGAAAGCCCGTTTGGCGTAATCCAACGGAGCAAAAGGAGAAACAGTCTCGGCAGGGCCGGGGCTGTCAACCAGATTACCAATATATAGGAGTTCGCTCCAACAGGAGGGCCCCGTCATAGACGGGGCCCTCCTTATTTAATTCAATTCAATAAATCCTCATCCCCAGGATTAAAAGAGGTAACTCAGACCAAACTTTAACTGTACCCACTGCGATTTATGAAATTCGCGCAGCATTACCCTTCGCATCACGTCAGCAGGGTTTACCCCGTGAAAATTCTCTGAAAAATCATCTTGGGAATAAACACTAAACCCACCCGAATTTTTCAATGTAAATCCAGATGTCAACTCCGTAACCAAACCCAGTTTATCCATAATTACATTTCGAGCTCCAAATCCATAAGACATAGAAATCAAACTACCTTTCACCTTAGATGGTTTATAGATAGGCAAATCTGGATCTCCTGAAATGAAGTCCCACTGCAAATCATTTGATGTACATTTCGCCAATCCCAAATGCAAATTCGCCAAGGTATAAACGCCATACGGCGCTGTTGAGCCAAATGCGTCCATATAATTCTTCACACCCATGGTAAATTCCCTGTACTGAATTTCCATAGTACCAACAGGGCGGTATTCTGTGTAACCCCATCCGTTCAAATATTTAACATGTACATCGTAAACATTCCAATCACCCTGCTCTATCGTTGTGTTGAATCCTTTGTAGCCGAATTGATAAGACAAGCTAGCCTTTTTTGCTATTTCATAATTAAAAGCAAAATTGGTTTGGTAGCCGCTTGTATTGCGAAATAACTTGGTAAAATTTGTCACCCCCAAGATTGTAATTGCTTGTTTACAACCCAAATAACCCGGATTACTTTTCGGAGTTGAGCTCACCAAAGAGAAACTAGACACCGAATCCACCGAAGCGAGAATCTGGCCGGTGGTGCAAAGTCCCAAAACCATGCTAAACACAAACTTGAATATATTTTGATTTTTCATTTTACTTACCTCCATTTATGATATAATACAACTGATTATAAATCCTACTTTTTATAAAATCCGTTTTCCAAGTGTGCTCCAAATTTGCCTCTCTCACATTGACAATACTCCCATTGCTTACATTGTATACCAACATGAATTCCTCCCATCTTCGCGATGTACTTAATTGATAAAAGAGATAATATGGAAAAATCGGATATACCACTATTGAAATTGCCATGGCGCTCGGTTGGAATTTCCGCCTTAACACGCTCGATTCATATCCCACCCATGCCAGGTATTTGTTCTCTGACCCTCCCATCCCTTCACCAACAAATTGAGATCCAAACAACAGCATAGACTGGGTATCATTATTCATTCTCTCAAGCATCCAATCATTTACTTTCATGAATTGATTCAGCTTCTCGGTTGTCAACCCGTCCACGCCAGTACTTCCTGGTAACATTTGAATCTCCACATCCAATTTTTCACCCATATCATTCCAATTTTCAATCACTGCATTTCGTTTCTCAACTTCCATAAATGGATCCCGAGAGGAGTAAACATTATTCCCTCGAATCACTTCAATATTGGGCTCGAAAAGCACTAATCTATTCAAATCACTAACGGCGGCGAAGCCCTTCATTTTTGATTTCTTGTTTGTTTCTGATGTTTTGGTTGTGGAGGGGATATCGCCAATAAATTTCATTTGGTTCACAAATTCCTGCAACCGGTCTTTTGGCTGAGGAGAGTAAAAAATCGACATATAATAATCGCCGCTCACTACGTTCGCGGCCCTGCTCCGCGCTGCGCGCGATCGCGGATTTTTTAACTTACCATCACCCGTCTCAACATTCACTTGCATACTGTCTGCCTTTACCATTTCACTTGCAGGTAAATAATCCAAAAAATCCTGCAATCTCAAATTCAAATCTCTTTGAACAATCACAAAGTAATTCTTACACACGCGTCCAAAAAAATCATCCGCATTGGAACCACGTTGCCACATCTCCCAAAATCGCTTCGCTCCAAATGCACCCAAGGCTTTGGCATCCAATTGACGTATACCACTGATATAAGGCCTCCATTCTCCTCTGCATCTATTGACATCGTAACCATATCGATCCAAATCATGCTCTTTCACTTTATGCAACAAAGTCCCGTATAAACCCATCGCCTCCACCTGATCAAAAAACAAACTCTCTCCATATAAAACCCGCATCACATGAATTAAATACATCAATTGCCCATAATCCGCACGTTGAACATAAACCAACAGCAATTCATGCCTAGCCAACTTTTGGATTAAACGGAACCGCTCTTCACCCACCAAGAAAAATGCTCTTTTGCTTTTGGCCACCCCATCGATCATATCCCTCAATCGAACAACCCTTCTGTCCAAACTTGGATGCGTAGAATTATCGTCGTTCCCCAACTCCTCCAAATGTTTCCCATCCGCAATTTCTAGCGACTTCACATCCATTTCTACCGCATCTTTGAGTGTTTTTGGGAATTTATAGTCCCCTGATTCAAAGGAATCCAAAGACAAATTTGCCTCCAAAAATGGATACTCGCCATACTTCAACATATCGAAAACAAAAACGCCTTCAACCAAATCATAACCCGAACGCACCATCATTTCAAAACCTTTCTCATCCGCCTCCATTTCATTCTCCTTTGAAAACTGATATACCTCTTTCAAATTCTCATCTTCATCCTCAGCGACACCGTTAACACGTGTCTTTTTCGACTTTTGACGTTTGAACTGCTGCAGCGAATGTTTTTGGATATAATGCTGAATTTCATGAGCGAGAATAAATGCCAACTGACTTTCATTTTCAATCCGGCTCAATAACCCAACCGTTACTATTACAACGCCGTTACTCGTGGCATAGGCATTCACCTCGGGCGACTTCAAAACATAGAATCTTAGGGATTCCATCAAATCTATCCTATCATTTGACGCCAACAATTTTTGACCTACTTCCTCAACGAAAGCCGACATTGGATCGCCAAACAAGATTCTACCAGACATCAGGAGATCATCAATCGCGAATACACTGCGAGTGATATGCTCCCTCTCAAGTAAGGCCTCTTTTTTTCCTTGGTCCTTGTCATTTAAATCATCCAGAGACTTTTCCACCTTCTTTACAGATGATGTACTGAAATCAATGGGTAATTCACCTTCACAAACCAGCCCCCGATAATGCTCAAAATCAATCTTTGATACAGGTTTCTTTTGTTGCGATTTCAATTCCGAAACCCCTGCATTAACAATCAACAAAAACAGTATATGATAAAAAAAACGCTGCCCACCACTCGAAATCATTCGACTGAAAGCCAATAACCTACACTTATAATTCATCGTAGCAAATTAAAAGAAACATATACAATAAAAAAATACCCATAAAAAAAGGGGCTAATCATTGCTGATAGCCCCCGCTTTATTAAATGAATCAAAACTCTTAAAACAAATCTTTCAACTTGTCAAAAAACGACTTCTCTTTTGATGAGGGTTTAAAATTCTCGGATTCGGCCAGTTTTTCTAACAATGCTTTTTCCTCGCTATTCACTTTTGTGGGAACATACACATTCAAGATTACCATTTGATCCCCAGTGCCATATCCATTCAAATCAGGAAAACCTTTGCCCTTCAATCGCAACATCTTGCCTGGCTGAGTCCCCGCATCAATCTTGATTCTCACCTTGCCGTCCAAAGTGGGTACCTCAACGCTATCGCCCAATGTGGCCTGCGTAAAGCTCAACCACAAATGATAAATCACATTGTTATCCTCACGGGTTAAATCATCATGTGCAATTCCTTCTACCAAAACAATCAAATCCCCAGCAGAACCTCCGCCAGGACCATAATTACCCTTGCCACTCATGCTCAACTGCATGCCTTCTGCTACCCCACCTGGAATGCGAATGCTCGTCTCAATTTCCTGCGATATCAAGCCCTGCTCGTTGGCCTCCTTTGGCTTGCTTTCTATCATTTTACCCATTCCAGAACAAACCGGACATGGGCTATTGGTGGCCATCTGACCTAAAAATGTATTCTGTATTCTACGAACCGCGCCGGTGCCATTACACTGCTTACAAGTGGCATATTTCACACCTTCGGCTTGTACCATTCTGCGATACTTTACCGTTTTCTCCACCCCAGCCTTCATCTCGGGAAGCGTCAGTTTTATTTTGATGCGAATATTGGAGCCTGCAGATCTTCTCGACCTACCGCCGCCACCGCCGCCAAAAAACGAACCAAACACGCCATCATCCCCGCCAAATACATCGCCAAACTGAGAGAAAATATCCTCCATGCTAAAGCCATGCGCACCTCCGCCACCACCAGCTCCCATACCCGCATGACCGTATTGGTCGTACCGCTGCTTTTTCTCCGGATTGCTCAGCACATCATAAGCCTCAGCCGCTTCCTTAAACATCTCCTCAGACTCCTTATCGCCCTGATTTTTATCGGGGTGATACTTGATGGCAAGCTTTCGGTACGCCTTTTTTATTTCTTCTGCCGAAGAACTCCTAGTGACCCCTAGTATATCGTAAAAATCTCTTTTGCTCATAGGAATTAACTACCAACTACAACCTTGGCAAATCGAATTACCTTGTCATTCAAATAATACCCTCTTTCCACATCGTCAATCACCTTGCCTTTCATCTCTGGCGTAGGCGCTGGAAACTGTGTAATTGCCTCATGAATCTCTGCATCAAACACCTCGCCCACACTCTCCATGGCTTTCAAACCGGTTTTTTGGAAAATCCCCGCCATTTTCTTGTGAATCAGATCAAATCCTTCCACTGCCTTTTTTTCAGTCTCTGACAAATTTTCCATAGCTTTCAAAGCACGTTCCATATCATCCAAAACTGGCAACAAACTTACTATTAAATCTTTAGAGGCTGTTTGCATCCAATCCAAGCGATCTTTGGTGGTTCTACGACGGAAATTCTCGAATTCACTGTACAAACGCAAATATTTGTCGCGCTCCTGAGCCAATTGATCGTTCAAATCAACCACTGGCGTTTCTATTTCCTGCGCAGACGCTGCATTTTCACCATGCCCCTCAACCGCTTCATTCATATTTTCTTGGTCTTTCAAGGGCTCTTCGTTCACCGATTTATCTTTATTCTTTGGCATTGCTCTCTGCTACTTTCAATTTTATTGCCATTTATTGCAAAATGCCATATTGTCAGATGAACTATTATGAATAATTTGCGTTATTTGTTTTCATTCACAGCAGCATGTTTACGGGAATCATAGAAAATCAAGCCGAGGTTATCTCAATCAATCAAAATGGTAGCAATGTTGATTTCGTTTTTGAATCGGCCCTTGCGACTGAGTTAAAAATCGACCAAAGTTTGTCGCACAACGGAGTCTGCTTAACCGTAACCAGCATCGCTGAAAACACTTACACCGTAACTGCAATTCAAGAAACCCTGCTGCGTACCAATCTTGGCCAGCTATCACCCAACCAATTTGTCAATTTGGAACGATGCCTACCCGCTAACGGTAGACTCGATGGCCATATTGTCCAAGGGCATGTAGATTGTGTGGGCAGCATCGACGAAATCCATGACTTAGATGGCAGCTGGATGATTTTTATTAGCCATCCTGTTGAAGCAGGACTCACTGTAACCAAAGGCTCTGTATGCTTAAATGGCGTTAGTCTCACTGTGGTCGATAGCTTCCCCGATGCATTCAGCGTTGCCATCATTCCTTACACTTGGGAACACACCAATTTGTCGAAATTAGCCCCTGGTGATAATGTTAACATCGAGTTCGACATATTAGGGAAATACATGAAAAAAATGTCCGTATCTTTGCCCCTAATAAAATAAGACTGAAACAGCACTTTATGAAACTCCTCTCCTTCCTCTTTACATCCAGTATCGGCAGGAAAGTACTTATGGCGGTCACCGGGTTATCCTTGGTGGCTTTTTTGTTGGTACACTGTGGTATCAACGCCTGTATTTTCTTCAACGATGGCGGCGAAACTTTTAACGCGGCCGCAGAATTCATGGCTCACAATTGGCTAATCAGATCTGCTGAAGTGGGACTTTTTGGTGGCTTGCTCATCCACATCATTCAGGGATTGGCGCTTACTTTCAGCAATCAAACCAAAAGGAAAGAAAAATACGGAGCCAATGCCGGCAATGCCAACAGCAAATGGTACTCTCGTAGCATGGGAATCTTGGGAAGTTTACTTTTAATATTCTTGGTGATGCACCTTAGGCATTTTTGGGTTGTTTCTCGCTTTACCGATGCCATTCAGGAAACTGCAGGTTCTACGTTGTTCGATGAAATGATTATCGTTTTCACCGACCCAATAGCTGTTTTGATTTATGTAATTGGTTGTATTAGCTTGGCTTACCACTTGTTGCATGGTTTCCAAAGCGCATTTCAATCTATGGGCATCAACCACCCTGCATATTCGCCTATCATCAAATCGGTAGGTACTGCGTTTTCAATCATTGTTCCACTTGTATTTGCCGCCATGCCCATTGCGATGCATTTGGGTTGGATCAAATAATTTATCGATCATTTCAAAACCATGACACTCGAATCGAAAATCCCAGCAGGTACAGTTGCCGATAAATGGACTCAATACAAGAGTACCGTTCCGTTGGTGAATCCTTCCAATAAAAGACAGTTAGAAATCATCGTGGTAGGTACAGGTCTCGCAGGAGCCAGTGCCGCAGCTACTTTGGCAGAAATGGGCTACAAAGTAAAAGCCTTCTGTTTTCAAGACAGCCCACGTAGAGCGCACTCAATTGCTGCCCAAGGTGGTATCAATGCTGCAAAAAATTATCAAAACGACGGTGACTCAGTGCATCGTTTATTTTACGATACCATTAAAGGAGGAGACTATCGCGCCCGTGAAGCAAACGTGCATCGCTTGGCAGAATGTTCAACTTCTATCATCGACCAATGTGTAGCGCAAGGAGTTCCTTTTGCCCGTGAATACGGCGGAACGCTTTCTAACCGCTCTTTTGGTGGAACTCAAGTACAGCGTACGTTTTACGCAGCAGGTCAAACCGGACAACAATTGTTACTCGGCGCCTACAGCGGTCTAGAACGTCAAGTGGGATTAGGCAACGTGAAAATGTATGCCCGCCACGAAATGATCGAAGTAGTAAAAATCGATGGCAAAGCACGGGGTATCATCGCTCGCAATTTGGTAACGGGTGAACTCGAAAGACATTTCGGACATGCCGTATTGTTGTGTACCGGAGGCTACGGAAACGTATTCTACCTATCAACCAACGCCATGGGAAGTAACGTAACCGCAGCATGGAAAGCCCACAAAGCAGGTGCCTACTTCGGAAACCCTTGCTTCACGCAAATCCACCCAACTTGTATCCCTGTTTCAGGTCATTATCAGTCAAAATTGACATTGATGAGCGAATCGTTGCGTAACGATGGTCGTATTTGGGTACCTA
>Ga0315908_10003760_pt1 | contig 11020 bp, 9 predicted proteins | sample LakEriMetagenome_12_FD_203520 | JGI IMG/M metagenome (GOLD analysis project Ga0315908, IMG submission 203520) | Freshwater fungal communities from buoy surface, Lake Erie, Ohio, United States - Buoy 4 MA124 | ecosystem: Environmental > Aquatic > Freshwater > Lake > Lake biofilm | place: USA...
TAAAAATTATCTTAAATATAAAAAAATAATTACTTTTTTTTATAAATAATAGCTTTTTTTTTAATTCATTCTTTTTTTATTAAATGGAAATTTAATTTATTACATTTTAATTATTATCATTATTATCATTATTATTATTGTTATTATTGTTGTTATATTTATTGTTATAATTGTTATTTTAATATTTTTTTAGTATTTCAATATTTAACTTTGTTTAAAAATCACTAACTTTTTTAAATTTTTGCAATTTTTATTGAAGATTAGTTTTTTTTTTGTTTTAATCAGAATTAGTATTAATTTATATAAGTTAATCTAATTTATTTTATGAAATTTAACATTTTTACTGTTTTTATTACTTTTTTAACTTAAAATCTACTGAATCTTTCTTTGAAATAATAACTGATCTTGATAAATATAAATTTTCTTATTCATTAAAAATAGTTTATTGTTATTCGTTTGATAAATTTATTTCATTTATATCTTATGAATCGTCAATTTCAATAGACTTTTCATTATTCTGATTGCTACTTATTATCATATTAATTAAATTACATTTAGTGTATATTTTTCATATTTCTATTATTGTTTTGGTTATGCTCTTAAATATTATTACCTTCATGGAAATAATCAAATTCTATAAAAAGTTCATTTTGTTTAACTTATTCTGGCTAAATTTTATTAGATTAATCAAAAATATTAGTTAAGCTGTTGTTAACATTATTTTTATACTAAAGTTGTATTTTTTATCTTATTATATCTTGAACATTAATATCGCAGTTTTTATTGTCTTCCAATTAAGACTACTTAGAATCAAAAAGATTTTGATTTAAATATTAGTTGTTTTGTGACTATTACTTATTTTTTAATTATAGATTTTTATCATTATAAATTTATTAATCATTTTTCTAAGACTAAATTTTCTGAATAATTTTTATCTAATTTTATTAATCGTTACTATAATAAGCCTTGTCCATTTCAAACAAAATAAAATCTTTTTGACTCTGTTCAAAAGAAATTTATATTCCGTTAAAATCATCTTTATGATCCTTACTTTATAAGTTTTTAGAATTATAAAATAAAGTATTTTTTGATGATTTATTTTAAGAAGAATTTTCTTCTGGTATTTTATCAAGATATTATATTCTTTGCTTAATAGTGTTTGAATCTAGCTTTATTTCCTTTTTCTTAGGATTCTATTTATTATTTTACTATTATTCTAAAATCAGTTTTTTAAAATAAGATTAAGTAATCTAATTTTTAGTTTCACTCATTTATAAAATATAATTATTAGCTTTAATATTAAACAAACAATTAAATATTTAAAATATATTTATATAGATTTGTAATAAACATGTAATTTGATATTTGAAATTATATTTTTAGATTAATTAATATTGAATATACGAATAATTATTATATATTGTGAAATAAATAATATAAATTTGTAAGTAAAGTAAAAGTATTACAATTATAATGTCAGAATATTTTCGTAAGTTGATAAAAAAGGAACACTATCCAGTGCAACCGTAAAAAAACAATAAAGTAATATAGCCAAAACCTGAAATTCAAAACAAACTTCAAAAATTGCGTATTAGAAGCGATGAAAAGAAGAGGATGGTAATATATAGAAAATGGAGAAGATTGGGACATCTATTGGGCTGAAAAAGAACAATTGTAAGATATTTTTGACCACCATCATCTACAAACTCATCAGAAAATCAATCATTTCCGAAACTATTTCGAAGTAATTTATCAATACTATTTATAATTTCATCTTATTTTTCCTATATTTTATCATAATTCTTCTTATTTATTTATCCTTATTCTTAATATTGATTTATCGTTATAAAGCTATGCAGGAAAGACCTGATGATCAAGAACCTAAAGCGGTTCAAAAAGCAATTGGAAAAAGAAGGAAAAACTGAAGATTTGAATAGTTTTAACTTTTTTCCAGTGACTTATAACTTGCCTTAAGATTATAGCATTTTTTTAGAAGAATTTAAAAGAACAAATGCAAATGAGAATAATAAAAGCAATTAATTGTGGATTATGAAACCTATTGGTAAGAGTTAAGGGAAAGGTATATTTATCTTCAATAAGTTGTCATAAATTTCATAATGGAAAAATAACAATAAGTATGATCCTTAATCTCCTTAAGCTGAGCCTTACGTAGTATAAAAATATATAAGTGACCCTTTAATTATAGGAGGGAAGAAATTTGATATGAGACTTTATGTCCTTGTTGTCAGTTACTAGCCACTTATTGTCTATCTTTATCGAAATGGCTTTGCGCGCTTCACTCATCATAGGTTATTAACCAATTATTTTATATTATTATTCATTTCTAGTTATATATTATTCATTATTTTATATTATTAAACATTATTTAATATAGATATGATAATGATGATATCAACAACCAATTTGTTCATCTTACTAATGTCGCTATTCAAAAAACTAGTGACAATTATGACACTAAAAAAGGTTTATATATATAAGTTTATAATATGATAATAATATGATAATAATATGATATATTTATAAGCTAATATGATAAAATTAAATATTAAAAGGTGGAAAATGGCTATTAAACTTATTGAAACAATATTTAATAAGTAAATATGGTTTAACAGCAGTGAGTGAGAGTTTCCATGCTATTCAGACTTTGATTATTTAAGCTTTACTTTCAGTTTAAAAAGTGATAATTAATGATAAACATTGTTTTGAGTTATATGGATTTGATATTTTATTAGATAAAAATTTAAAACCATGGCTTTTAGAAATTAATTCAAGCCCAAGTATGACAGCTAACACTAAAGAGGATTTTGAATTAAAGGTTGGATTATTAGATGATACGTACACTATACTTGATCTTGAAAAGGTTATTAATAACTCTATTGATACTCTTAATGAATAATAAAAGGCAGAGTTCTTAATGCAGGTTGGTGGTAATATATAATATTTATTTATTTATTAAACATAATCTTATTTATAATTATATATTATATGTAATTATATATATAACATGTAATATACTTAAATATCATATATTTTCATATTATTATATTATTTTATTTTAGGTTTTGATTGTATATGTAGGAATGTCTAGATTAAAACCAACATTTCAGGACAGTTTGCATCTTTTCTTGGCAGTTTTAACAATAGGTATTACAACTAAATATGAAGAGATATAATAATAATTACATAATAATTAATAATAATTTATAAATAAAGACTGGTAATGATGAAGAAACTAGCAAAAAACTGCTAAGCCCGATTATAGAACATATACATTTTATAACAAGAATAGAAACAGAATGAGCTGAATGAACGTCAAAAAGAGCAAAATAACTAATAAATCAACAATAATAACAACAATATGATAAAGAAAAAGCAACCAGTGTCTTATATTTAGACACGTAAGAATGTTAAATTGGTGACTAAGTCTAATTAACAAATGACAATTAAACAGACCACTTAATTCACATAGAATGTGATTGCAAATATCACAAATATGTCGAATAAGACCACTAATTCTAATAATAGTAATGCTAGTAATAATAAGTAGTTTATTATTAAGAAATATAAAAATAATATCAATCAAAGAAAAAGTCCTATTGATAATAATTAAGATGATGAAGAAGAAGAGGAAGAATGAATCCCAATTTGCTTATAATTAATATTATCTTTATTATTTTTTTAATCATATTTAATTATTATATTTTTATCAATTATTTAATATCATTTTTATAATTATATTTAAATCATTATATAATATGTTAAAACGTTTATTTAATTTTTATATATTTTATATTACAATACTATTTTATAAAATAATTATACAATTTTTAAATCAACTATAAATATATAATTCTTATATTTTTTCTTTTATTTTATAATGAATACTTTATTTAAAATATAAATTATTTGATTATAATTTAATGAATATGATAATTATAAAATTGATAAAAATTTGTAAAAATTATAATAATTAAATAATAATATTTGAATTAAATAAAACAAATTTAATTAATGATATTATGATAATAATAGTATGATTTTCATTAATATAAAAATAATAATTCGTATAATTATAAGATAATAATATAATAATGGAACGAAAAGAAAAGCAGATAGGAAACTATTTCGTATTAAACAAAGAATTAGGAAAAGGATCTTACGCAGTATGCAAAAAGGGTTGTTTGGTTAGTGACAATAAACAATTAATAGCAGTAAAGATAGTAGATAAAAAGAAAATATTGTCAATGGATAATAAAGAAAAATCCTCATAAGAAATTGAGAAACTTAAAAGAGAAGTAAATATCTAGAAACAATTAAAAAGTAATCATATTGTGCGATTATTGGATATTTCTTAAACTGACAACAATTTGTACTTGTTCCTGGAATATTGTAATGGAGGATCATTGGAGGATTATTTAAAGAAGAATGGAGGATAATTGAGTGAAGAAGAAAGTTGTTTAGTAATGGAAGAATTGTTGGAAGCATTTACAGAAATGAATGAGAAGAATCTTATGCATAGAGATATTAAGCCTGCTAATATTCTTATTCATAATGGGAAAATTAAGATTGCTGATTTTGGATTTAGTAGGGTTTTTGAGGAGAGTGACAATTGTTAGAATTATACCACATTAGGTATTCAGATTTTAATATAAACTATTCATATTTATTTATAAATTATTATCTATCTATATTATAAAAACAAAATTATAAATATTAAAATAAATTAAATGCATGACATTATGACAAAATAATAATATGATAATATGATAATATGATAATAATAGGTACTCCTCTTTATGTGACTCCATAGGTGCTTCTTGGTTAGAAATACTCTTCGAAATGTGATGTTTGGAGTGTGGCAGCAGTTGTATATGAATTAGTTTATGGTCATCACCCTTTTTATCATAATGAAAAGCCATAAAACATAACTGATCTTAAAAATATTCTACTAAGGAAACCTCTCGCTTTTCCTAACTCCCCTAAAATCAAGCCTCTTTTCAAAGACTTACTATCTGTATATTTATAAAATATAATATTATCATAATATTGTTATAAAATAATCCTAATATAAATAATCATTATCATATTTTAATATAATGACAATATATTTATAATAATGTTTAGAAAATGCTGGCCATAAAGGAAGAAGAAAGATTGTCATGGAAAGAAGTTTCACTCCATAACTTTTTCAAACAACAAGAACAGGAAATCGAAAATGAAATGGTGAAATATAAAGCTGAATAGGATCCATTTTAGAAATCATTAATTATGAATGATATTTATTTAAAAGAGAATTTAGTGGCTGGAAATATTGTTAAATAAAAGTTGAAAGCAAGTCAAGCTATTTAGGAATAACTTAAAGCAAGTTAAAATAGCCAATAGTTTTCTGAACAATCTAAAATTAATGATTAAACTATGGAAGAAGAAATGTTTGATGATATTAAAAAGATTTATGAATATATTGTTTTCGAAAGGAATATTGCAGTCTTTTATTATGATTTAGTAAGAAAGGTTTGGAAAACATCTGTTAATAATGAAATATATTTGCCACCTAATTTATTATGGAGACTCATGTTTTGTCTCTCTAAAATAGGTAATTAATTATTTTTAATTTATATATATTTAATATAGTCATGAATTTAAATTTTATTTAAATTATTATTTATTTATATTCATTTAATATTATTATTTATTTATATTAATTTATTAGGACTACTCTTTTTGTAAAAAGTCTATGAAATGATAATGAAAGGACAAATCCCTTTTTTTGAGGACAAAAAAGTGATTGAAAACTTTATGAAAACTGGCCATTACAAAAATGCTTTAAATTTATTAGAATAGGATCTTAATAATAACACTTAACTTTTTAGCAGTTTGCTATTTAAGACTCAAGGATTTTTCTAAGATAAAAACAATATTATTAATTTAGAAAAAACTTAATAAGTAATTTAAATAAATAATTTATAAGGATGAAATAAATAGTTTTTTGTAGATTTTAGATGACAATTTACAATAAAGCAAAGAATTTAAAGTTTGTTTTATCACTTCAATAAAAAGAACCTTATCAAACATTACTAAAAATATTAATAACTGTAGTAACAATGCTCTGATTTTAATAAGATATTTGTAAGTTGGACTTAATCCTTACAAAGAATTCAAATTTTAACCTGAAAATGATCCTCCAGCTCCTGACCTCAGGAAATTTTATTAAGAAATTGAAAAGTTAGATTAAGCTTAATTATTATAACTTGTTAAAGATAATTGAATTTAATATTTTTAATAAAAGTATAATATTGATATTGATATAAATAATAATATATTATTTAAAAATTGATATAAATAAAATTTAATTGATATAAAAAAATATAATGATAATAAGGATAAAAATAATGAAAATATAGATAAATAAGATATGATAATAGTATATTACTTGAATATTTTAATAAAAATCAGACTATATATAATGATGAAAGCAATTAATTAAGGTTTGAAAATAAGGGATAATCTTAAATTTTGAATAGGTTTTAGATAATAATTTAATGATCCTCTTTTTGATGAATTTGTTTAAGAAACTAAGCTAAATACTTAAGTTCTTAATCAGCTTTGTTATGATAATATGGAATAATCGGAATTCCATTATTGATTTGAAATCCGAAAGAATAAGCAGCATTGTCTACAAGAATAATGTTTTCAAGGTTTCTATTATTAAATATTCTTAAATCCTATTAAATAAATAAAATAAATTACTTTAACATAAACTCCAGCCTCGGTCTGAATACAGTGATCTCAAAATAATCAATGGGAAATAAATTTATTTTGAGGGTCTAACATGTCCAATACAATATTTGCATAGCAACTGTGACTTGCAGTGAATATGATTATTTCGTAATACTCACTTAGTTCTTTCAGGATTTCTCGTCCATATGGTCTTATGTTTACTCCTGCCTATTATTTATTTTTATTTATTATTGTATTTTTTCAAATATTAAATTATTATTTATTATATTTGTTTTATTAAATTTTTTACTTAAATTGTTTCTCCAGAAGGAAAAGAAATAGGTAAGTAAATATCTGCTTTTATATCAGAGTTTTCATTGCAGTGAATAAGAGTTTCATCCAAATCAAATATTAAAGTTTTTTTGTTTTTATTCTAAATTTTCTAATTTAAATTTATCTTTTTATTTTCTAACTATTATTCTAATTTTAATTGGTTTTATTGATTAATAAAAATTATTGATTATATGTTTTACTGAAGATGATCTCTATACAATTTCATAAAATAATCGTCATTTTAGGTATTTTCAGTTTGAAAACTTTTAACTAAGTTATTTACATAGTAATAACTATACAGTTGTTGGTATTTATTGCATTTTTTTACTTTTTATTCTTTCAAATTTTTAGGTTCATTTTAATGTATTTTAAAACTATTTGTTTAAGCGAAATTTTAAAAAAAAATATTTTCATTTGTGTCATTTTTTATTTAAGATTTAACTTAAGTTATGTATTGTTATAAATTTTAACGCTATTCTTTTTATTATTTTTATTATTCAAATAAATCTTGTTGATTATTTTAATACTGATCATTATTTTTTTACTAGAAATTTTATTTTTTCTATTAATTTCAAATTTACTAATTTTAAAAATTTTATTACAATTCTATCTAATCCTATTATCTTACATTATATTATTATTTTTCTTCCTATTATTAAATATTTTATTATTAATCTTATAATTTAAATTATTTTTCTTTTTAGATAAACATTTAATCTTTTTATTATAATAACTATTTTTAATCAAATAATTTCAAACCACTATTTGTAAAAGAATTTTAAAATACAAAATTATTCTAATATATGTTTTTTGGAGAATTATATTTATTTTTAAAATTATTAATTAAAATTTTTTCATTTCTTTATTTAAATAATTTATCTTTTAATTAATTATTTTAAAATTTTTGAGTATTTTCCAACTAAAATTCTTAATATTTTAAAATATTTTATTCACATTTTTAGTCAAAATTATTTTTTTAATATTAAACTTCTTAATATTATAAATTTTGGCAGATTTATTATTAATTTTGATTTGTAATTTTTCAAAATTAATTTTAACCTTATTAATTTTATAGTTATGACTGATTTTTTTATTGAGAATAATTATTTTTTTATATATTAGGACTAATTTCACGAATGTTATTATTAATCGAATTTTTATCTTTCAAAGAATTATTCCTATTTAATTAAGATATAACTTTTATGTTTTTGTTAGAAATATTATTAGTTATATTTGTAATTTTACTTTCAAGATTATTAAGTTTTTCTTATAATTTTTTATAATCTTCTAATTTCTATTATTAATTTTAAAAAAATTAATTTTTAATGTCATTATTTTGATTATGATTTATATGTTTTAAAAATTATAAATTATTAAAGTTTGGAGAATTACTATTTTTTGTTGTTTATATAGTAAGCATTTCTTTATCACTTTTGCTTAATTTTATATTTAAATAAAAATTATCAGCATATTAATTTTTTTCTTTTTGATCTTTATATTGTTATTATTTTTACTGATTTTTTAAATTGCTTAAATCCAAATTTTAATCATTAGTTAAATAATTTTTAATTTTATCATTATGAATATTTTGTTTATTATATTCTTGCTTTAAATATTTTTAATCTAAACTTACTCTATTTTTATCAAAGTTTTATTTGTATTTTGGAATATTAATTTATTATTAAGTAGTATTTTATTAATTTTTAATATTCATAATATTTTATATGTTCTAATTATTAATTTTAAGTTTTGAATTTTCATCTTCAGAATAATTATAATGAATATTTTGACTCAACGATCAATTTTAATAATTATATTTTATAATATTTTCTTTTTAAAGTTTATTTTTGTTTAAATCATCTTTTATAACTTAAATAATATTTTAACTTATTTAATTTAGTTTAAAATTATTATTATTATTTGAAATTATTTAATCTTAATTATTAATAGATGAAACTTCACTATAATTATTTTTCTATTTTACTAAATTTTATTAATGTTGACTATTTTTTGTAATAGAATTATTTCTAATTAAATCTTAATATTGTTACATTTGATTTAAATTATAATTCTACCGATTAAATAATAACTTAATATTGATTACAAATATCTAATAAATTGATATAATTTAAATTGTAAGTCAGTATGTCCGAGTGGTTAAGGAGTTAGACTTGAAATCTAATGGGCTCTGCCCGCACAGGTTCAAATCCTGTTGCTGACGAATTTTTATAAAATTTATAAAATAATTTTTATTTATTAAAATATTATATTCCCTCTTATTATTTTAAATAAATATATATATATATATTGATAAATAAATGTATTTATTATTTTAAACACATTCAATTTTTATCAAATTTATTTTAAAATTCTTCAAATAATTTTTCTTCTGAAATTTAATCATTTTCAATCATAAATTTGATCATTTTATTACTAATTTTTGTCTCTTTCAATCCAATAATTTGTATAAGAGTTTATATTTTCTTTATCGTTTCCTGCTTGATTTAATCTTATAAATTTAGATTTTTATCATATTATGCTAATAGAAATTCAAAATCTTTTTATTTATTTTAATAAAGTAGCTAAATATTTAATTAATCTCCTTTAAATAAAGCTACATATTTCTTAAATTAAATTTATTATATTATTTTGCTTTATTTATAATTATATTCAACAACTTATTCAACCTTTTTTTTTTTTGATTGATTTAATTAAACTCTTAAGATTAAATTGGGTATAAAAATTTCCAATTTATTTATTATTGTTAATGATAAATCTATCTATTTTGAATAATTATTTATATTATTTTAAATTTTAACTTCCTAAATTTATATAGATTAATCTTAAATTATATTTTTATGTTAAATATATTTTTCAAATTGATTTATTAAATCCTTATTATTTTTATTATTTATACTGTTATTCTAAATGTTAAATTACTAATTTTATAAATTATTCATATTTTAATTTTTATTCAAATATTGTTAATCATCATTAAGCATATTATTTTCATTTTAATTATATAAATATAATAAATTATTTTAATTTTGTTATATTTTTTATTAAGAATCTTAATATTTAATTAAAATTTAGTTACTATTAAAATTATAGCTATTTTAATTTTAAATTAAATTTTATTGATCTTTTTAGTTTTTAATTAAATTTTCATTAAAATTATTTGACTATTAATTTTATTAAATGCTTTTTTTTAAAACTTAATTATTATTTAAGCTTTATTAAATAAAATTTTATTAAAAATTTTCATTTTAATTTAATTCATTATTTAAGTTTTTTTGTACTTACTAAAGTTGATTATTTAAAATATTTATTTCAATTAAAATTTTATCATATTAATTTTATTAAAATTATTCAATTTACTATATTTATCTTAAAAAATCTGACTATGTATTTAATTATTTACTTTTAATAATTCTTATTTAAGACTTTATAGCTTACTTTTTTTTAGTATATAAATATTTTTAACAATTATCTTTTAAATAATTTTATTTTAATTCAAATTTAAGCTAATTAAGACTATTAATATTTTCTATCTGTAAAATTTATTTTTAAAAATCTTATAATTATTATTGTTCATTGTTATTAATTTATGTTTATACTTATTAATATTATCCATTCATTTGATTTTCATTATTCGAATAATTATTTTCTTTAATATTATTATAAACATTTTAATTTTATTCGATAATATTTATTTTTTTCATTTATTCTAATTATTCTATTTATTAATATTTTATTATTTATTTTTATTGTTATTCTTATTATTATTTATGTTAATATTATTATTAATATTATTATCCATTAATTTGATTTTCATTATTCGAATAATTATTTTCTTTAATATTATTATAAACATTTTAATTTTATTCGATAATATTTATTTTTTTCATTTATTCTAATTATTCTATTTATTAATATTTTATTATTTATT
>Ga0315908_10003761_pt1 | contig 11020 bp, 8 predicted proteins | sample LakEriMetagenome_12_FD_203520 | JGI IMG/M metagenome (GOLD analysis project Ga0315908, IMG submission 203520) | Freshwater fungal communities from buoy surface, Lake Erie, Ohio, United States - Buoy 4 MA124 | ecosystem: Environmental > Aquatic > Freshwater > Lake > Lake biofilm | place: USA...
CAACTTACTTTTAATGACTCAAGTTCATTATATTTGGCTCAAATTTTTCTGTATGAAATTACAACTCAAGGTAATTATTGTTTCTTTTGTTTTATGTTGTACGTTTCCTGTTGTGCAGGCGCAAATCCTCACCGACAGCAATTTACCTATTGTTATCATTACTACCGATCTAAATACTCAAACCAATCAGCCATCGGAGATTTTAGATGATCCACGTATTTTAGCCAATATGCAAATCATTTCTCGTCCAAATGGAGCTCGAAATTACCTAACGGATGTAGCAACTCCCGAATTTTTAAATTACAACGGACGAATTTCAATTGAAATTAGGGGTTCTTCCTCTCAAGCAACCGACAAAAAAGGGTATGGATTTACTACTTTATTGGCCGATAACCTGAGCAATAATAACATCAGTTTACTGGGGATGCCCAAAGAAAACGATTGGATTTTGAATGGGTTGGCTTTTGATCCTTCCTTGATTCGGGATTACTTGTCTTATAATTTATCTCAACAAATGGGTAATTATGCGCCGCGCACAGTATTCTGTGAATTGATTGTAAACGGCGATTACCGCGGCTTGTACATCTTGCAAGAAAAAATTAAAGTCGACGGCAATCGGGTAGATATTTCGGACCTTTTGCCCACATCTACAACAGCACCCAATATAACGGGTGGGTATATTGTAAAATCGGATAAAACTACTGGAGGAGATCCCGTGGCCTGGCAAATGTCATCTTATGTCGGAGGAGTAGATTTTATATACGATACACCAGAACCGGATGAAATGGTAAATCCTCAAAAAAATTACATTAAAAACCAGTTTCTAAATTTGGGAGTTCAAGCGGGCTTTAATAATACCAGTATTGCCAATGGATTTCCTTCCATTATTGACATTCCTTCGTTTGTTGATTATATGATTAATACCGAGTTGGGCTCTAATGCCGATGGGTATCAATTTAGCACCTATTTTCACAAAGACAAAGGAGGTAAATTGCGTGCAGGTCCTGTTTGGGATTTTAACCTTACTTATGGTAACGATCTTTTTCAGTGGGGATACGACCGAAGTAAATATGATGTCTGGCAATTTTCGGATGGGGGTAATGAGGGGGCTAAATTTTGGACCGATTTGTTTAATAACCCAACCTTTCGCTGTTATTTTACCAAACGTTGGAATCAATTGACACAAGCAGGGCAGCCACTTAAGCACAACAATTTGGTTGCTTACATTGATGCTATTGTAGCGCAAATAAGCGAAGCGGTAGTGCGTGAGCATACGCGATGGGGCACTATTCCGGATCATGCTTTGGAGATTGAAAACATGAAGTTGTTTCTGTACAACCGAATCAATTGGATAAATGGTCAGTTGGGTTCGTTTGACACTTGTACCAACGTAACAGTGCCCAATTTGGTCATTAGCCGTATTCATTATAATCCACAGGTTTCGGCTACATACCCCATTAGCGACGACCAAGAGTTTATCGAAATTACCAACGCTAGCAATCAAACTGTAACGTTAACGGGTATCTATTTTAAGGAACTTGGTTTTTCGTATCAATTTCCTGCCAATAGTACAATTGCGGCCAACCAACGCATTTATTTGGCAAGTAATCCTACTGTTTTTCAAAGTATATATGGCAGCACTGCCTTTGGACAGTTTTACAGAAACTTAGCCAATAGCTCTGAGAAACTCATTCTTGCAGACGCATTTGGAAACACCATCGACGAAGTGACCTATGATGACGCTGCACCTTGGCCTGATGCCGATGGTAATGGGGCCTATTTGCAGCTTATTTCAACCAGTTTGGATAATAATCTTGCTTCAAGTTGGGTGGCTAATAGCAGTGTGAATTTACCCAGCACGTCGTTTGAGTACAGTCAATCCCTACAAATTGTTCCAAACCCGGTTCAGTCGAGAATGGAATTGAGTAGTCCCTATTCTATTGGAACTGTTCGAGTTTTTTCTAGTCTAGGACAGGAATTAATTGTCCTCACTACATCGGCAAACAAGTTGGAAGTTGATGTAAGTACGCTAGCTAGTGGAGTGTATATCGTACAATCCCAATCCGATACTGGAAATTCATTTGTGAAATTCATTAAACAATAAAAAAAGGCCTGTTCAATTAGAACAGGCCTTTTATGTTTTGTAAGGATTGAGAGCTTAGTTTTTGATAAACTTCTCTGTGTATCGATTTCCTTGTTTGTCTGTAAGTTGTATAAAATACGTGCCATTTGAAAGTGCGCTTACTTGGATGGTTTGATTCACTAACACTTCATTTGCAACCGTTCTTCCGCTCAAATCAACAATTTGGTAGCTAGTTAGTTCGGTACCTGCTGATGCGCTTACATGAATCATTTCTTTTGCAGGATTTGGCGCCAAACGCAAGCTTGTAGTTGTTGGGTTGTTTGTGCTTAATGGGAAGGCTCCTTCTACAACGGTAAGCGATTGGTTACTTGAAACATTCAAGATTTCATCAACCACCCCTGAAGGCCAACGTACAATTACTTTGTCAATTCCACTTGCTGTTCCAATACCAAAATGGGCATTCATTGTGCTCATGTGGCTAAACCCTTGTCCGTTTCTAATTTCACGAATTTGTTTACCCCAAGCACCGTAGATTTCTACTCGCGCTGCGATACCGTGTATGTTACTTTCTACACCTTCTAATTGTACTTTTAACCACTTATTTGGGTTTCCACTGTTGAAGTATATTTTTGAACCCATTTGAACGTCTAAGAATCCATCGTTGTTCAAGTCACCAAGAGCTCCTTCGCTGAAAGGTAAATCATAGCCTGTAAAGGTCATGTCGCCATTGTTCATGTACAATTCTTTGCCGTTTTGCCAAAAGAAATCTACAAAACCATCGTTGTTAAAATCAGCTGCTTGTAATTCCCAAGAACCTACTTGAGCAGCGATTCCAGTTGTGCTGTAAACGTCTGTAAAAGTGCCATCTCCATTGTTTTGGTACATGCGATTTTGGTCTGAAATATTGGAAAGTAAAAAATCAATATCACCATCGTTATCAAAATCTTCTGCTGCAGTCGACCAGGATTGCGCACCGTCATTTACACCTGCCAAAGGTGCTACATCGGTATACGTTCCATTTCCGTCATTTTGGTACAAAAGATTAATTCTTCTTGCATCACCAATAGGCGCTCCACCACGACATTTGGCTTCATACATGTCTATATCGCCATCGTTATCATAGTCAGTCCATATTGTTGCATAATTTCCTCCTTCGTTGCTTGTAGGGAATAATGAATAATCAAATACCAAATTTCCATTTCCATCATTTCGATATGGGTGGTTTTGATTCACATCATGACATGCCCACAAGTCCAAGTGACCATCGTTGTTCATGTCCACAAAATTGGTGCGTTGAGTAAATATATTTTGTGGGTAAGCTACAATAGAATAGGTAGTTCCATCGTCGCTGGCTTTTAATAGAGTCACACGACTGCCGTTTCCAAGCACGATGTCGGAAAAACCATTACGATCATAATCTGCAGCTGCAATACTCCAATCAGCAATGCTCACTTGGCTGCTTAATGGAATGGTTGCTGTTTCAAAAGTACCATCGGTTTTTTGTGTGTACACGCGAACGGTGTTAGACGAAACAGTAACCACATCATCTAAGAAGTCGTGGTTCATGTCGGCTACACAACAAATGTTTGAAGTGCCACCAAAAGTAAAAGGTGTGAATGTAATTCCTTGGGCTAATAAAAGAGTTGAGCTACCAAGTAATGAGCAAATAATGTACAGTTTTTTCATAATTTAAATGTGTAATGGTTATGGTTGGGTGTTATTATGGACATGTGGTGTTCATGCTGTTGATCCATTCTTTTACAAGCTGAACCCCTTCGTCATGTATGAGTGTTCGGCCAATTATCGGCATCATTTCAGAGCCTTCGTTTGTATTTATTCTATATATGAGTTCAGAGTGGTCGGCATCACCGGCATGAATTACATAGGGATTATCGGGTACTTGAAAAAGTGGTGGCAAACAAATACCTAGCGTGTAAGTATCAGTATTACTGAAGTTAAAACGTTGGGGAACATAATCACAGTGACCACCTACACGATGACAATGCGCACAATTAATGTCTAGATAAGAACGGGCACGTAAACCTAGTGGTTTACTGGTGTCTCGCCAATCCACTGCAGAATAAATTGAATTTATAGCAGGTAACGTATTGTTGATGTAACCCATTTTTTTCCATTGGGTGAGTTGGTTACGCGTAAATGTTCCGTAGGTGTAATTGGTGTTTAAATTCTGAGGCTTTGGACCGATGGGCGTATGTTTTTCTCCATTCGCGGTCTGATTGATGTTTATTTTGTGACAGGTGATGCACTCGGTTTGCGAAGGTATTTTATAGGTTGTACTTTTCGTTGTTCCATTTTCTGACCAAGTAACGGGAACAAAAACCCCGTTTCCATCAAAATCTAAAAAAGCTTCCGTTTGTTCTTCATTCCAAATGTAATCATACAAATGCCAGCCGTCATTTTTGCGAATCAACAAGCGTGTTTCAATTATTTTTGTGGTATTGGATGGCAGAACATTGTCGTAGTAAAAGGTTTTAATCAAAACAGCACCAACCGGAAATTCCAACACATTGTCGTCACCATTGTAGCTGGCTTTTGTGTTTTTAGGCATCCAAACAAACCGCTTTTTGTGCGCATAATCCGAGAATAGGGAACTAGCGGGCTCATAAGGCAATACTTTGTATGCAGGGGATTGGTTTTTTAAGGGCCCAACAAAAAAATGATAATCAGATAATTTGGGCAACGGCACTTGACTAAAATCAAAGATCACGGGAGCCGTTACAGTTCCCCCATTTTTAGCCCCTTCTAAATCAACATAGTCGGTGTCTTCTTGGCTACAGGCGTAAACCAAAAATAAAACAGCAAATAAGAGACTAATTTTGTGTAACATATTAAAAACTAAGTGTCCAAAAATAATAAAAATACCAAGCAAACGTGTAAAATAGTGAATTATTCTTCACTCGTTTGATCAATTTCTTTCAGCAACTGTTCGGGCAATGATTTTTTGGCTTTGGCCCCCATTTTTTTCAATTTTTCTACGCTAGTTATCAGGTTTCCTTTTCCATCACGCAGTTTATTCATTGCGCCCTCGTACTCTGATTTGCTTTCGTCAATTTTTTTTCCAATTCGAAGCAAATCAGTTACAAATCCTTCAAATTTATCATAGAGTGCACCCGCTTGTCGGGCAATTTCAAATGCGTTTTCTTGCTGCTTTTGATTGGCCCACATGCTGTCGATGGTGCGCAAAGTAGCCAATAGGGTAGAAGGCGTGACAATTACAATGTTTTTTTCAAATGCCTTGTTGTACAAAGTGGTGTCGTCGTTCAAGGCTGTTGCAAAGGCCGATTCAATGGGGATAAACAACAACACAAAATCGGGGCTTTCAATTTGGTATAAGTCATGGTAGTTTTTGTCGCCCAATTGCTCTACGTGTCGGCGTATGGAATTCACGTGTTCTTTTAAATAGCTTGCTTTCAGGTTGCTGTCTTCTTCATTGGCGTATTTTTCATAAGCCGTGAGTGAAACTTTTGAATCCACAATCATTTTTTTGCCATCAGGCAACTGGATCACTACGTCAGGAAATACCCGATTGCCTTGTGGATCAGTGTGTGCTTGTTGTACAAAATACTCGCGGTCTTTCTCCAAACCCGATTTTTCAAGTACCCGTTCCAACACCAATTCGCCCCAATTTCCTTGCATTTTACTGTCGCCTTTTAGCGCTTTGGTCAAGTTTACGGTTTCTTGACTCATTTTTTCATTTAAACTGGTGAGGTTAATAATCTCTTGGCGTAAGGTCACATTGTTAAGCAAGCTCTCTTTGTGTGAATCCTCTACTTTCTTCTCAAAATTTTGGATTTTCTCTTGCAATGGATTCAACAACTGATCTAAGTTCACCTTGTTTTGTGCCGTAAATTTGGTTGATTTTTCATCAAAAATACGGTTGGCCAAATTTTCAAATTCTTTGGTGAATTTGGCTTGTAAATCAGCAATCTCTTGTTTTTGTTCTTGTTGACGAATTTGCAAATGATCAAAATCACTTTCTTTTCTAGACAAGGCCATGGCCAATCGTTCTCGTTCCGAACGAATAGTCTCTTTCTCTGTTTGCAAACGCTGCAATTGTTCCTTCGATTCTGCTTGGACAGACTGCAGTAACTTAACCTGAGATTCAAGTGAAATTTTAGCTGAAATTCCGCGGGAAGCGTAAAGTAATTTCCCAAAATAAACGCCCAAACAAAGCGCGACAATAAAAACGACAAGAAGACTGGCTGTACTAATCATGGTGGTATGGTTTTGATGAAGCGTAAATGTAGCCAAATTGCAAAGCCCTTTTCAGTCTGTTTTTCAGTAGTTTTCAACATTTTTTTGTACTAATTTTCACCCAAACAAGGCAAATAGCGTAGTTTTGCAATCCTAATTATTCTGGATGCATCGTCATTTTATACTTCATAAACCCTATGGCTATTTGAGTCAATTTGTCTATCAACTCAAACGCCCTAAAAAATTACTTGGGGAGTTATACGATTTTCCTGTAGGGACGATGGCCATTGGTCGATTGGATGAAGATTCAGAAGGATTACTATTACTTACTACTGATGGCAAAGTAAGTGATTGGGTGTGCAGTAGTAAAGTGGAAAAACAATACTTTGCCCAAGTAGATGGTCGCATTACAACCGAAGCGGTTTTGCAATTGGCAGCTGGCGTTGAAATTGGATTCGAAGGAAAGCGTTACCGTACAAAGCCCTGCAATGCCTTTATTCCTGAAACCATTCCGGATTTTGGTGTGCGTGCCAAAAAAATTAGAGACGATCGACATGGTCCCACTTCTTGGGTGTCGATTACGCTCACCGAAGGCAAATTTCGCCAAGTCCGAAAAATGACTTCGGCGGTTGGTTTTCCAACCCTGCGTTTGGTTCGGGTACGCATTGGATCCATTTATTTGGACCAGTTGGCTTCATCGCATGTCATCGAAGTAAATCAATTTAATCTTTAAAATAAATCCTTATGCTAAATATAGTTTTGGTAGAACCTGAAATTCCAAATAACACCGGAAACATTGGCCGTTTGTGTGTAGGTACAGAAAGTCGTTTACACCTGATTCACCCGTTTGGATTTGAAATCACCGATAAAAACCTGAAACGTTCGGGCCTCGATTATTGGGTTCATTTGGAATGGTTTCAATATGCCAATGTTGACGAATGGGCTGCACAAATTCCCGATCCTTCCCGTGTGTTTTTATTTAGTTCGCATGCCCAAACATCCTATTTGGATGCCCAGTTTCAAGATGGGGATTGGTTGGTGTTTGGAAAAGAAAGTGTGGGCTTGAGTGCCGAAGTGTTGGCCCAATTTGAGCAACACCTTAAAATTCCAATTTCGCCTTTGGTACGCAGTTTTAATGTGGCAAATGCCTGTGCTTTTGTGCTTGGAGAAGCCAAACGACAAATCCAACTTACAGTACCAAATTAAACGTTTTGGTCTGTGGATCAAAGGCAATGGATTCATCACGAAAGACTTCTCCAATGGTGCCATTATCAATTAATTCTTTTGGACTGCCTTGCACTACTTTTTGAGGCGTCATTACCAGTAGTTGGTCACAAAGTGTTAACGCGAGCTCTATGTCGTGGGTAGAAAACAATATGCATTTTTGTTGTGTGACACACAACTGTTTCAGCAGTTTCAGCAGTTTTAGTTTGTGCAGCAAATCCAAATGCGTTGTGGGTTCATCTAAAATAATTAGCGGAGTTTCTTGAGCCAATGCTCTGGCTATCAATGTTTTTTGTAATTGACCATCACTCAAGCTAAAGTGCTTTTGCTGATGAATGGCTGTCAATCCTGTATCGGCTATAGCAGCCTCAATTGCTTGTGTATCCTGTGCTGAAAGTTGTCCAATCCAATTGGTGTAAGGCTGCCTTCCCAAGGCCACCAGTTCCCAAACGGTCATGTTACTCGGAGGTAATTTTTCGGTCAAAACTACGCTGAGTTGCTGTGCCAGTGTTTTTCCGCTGTAGGTTTGGATGTCTTTGTTTAAAATGGAAAATGTGCCACTTACCGGTTTTTGCAGTCCACACAAGGTGCGCAACAAGGTTGATTTTCCTACCCCATTCTGACCAATTACAGCAATCAATTCCCCTTTGCGCAAGCTCAATTCCCCTGTATTGGCCAGGCAATTGATTTGGTTGTTTTCACTGTAACCAATGGCTAAATTGTGGGTGTGTAGGCAGCTGTTTTCCATTAGAAGCGTTGTTTTTTAACCAATAACCAAATTACAATTGGTGCGCCAATGAGGGATGTGATGGCGTTAATCGGAAGATAAAATGAGGTTCCTGGAAGCTGTGTAAGCATGTCGCACAGCAACAAAAGTGCCGATCCAATAAGCAGCGTAGCGATAAAAACCACTTTGTGCTGACTGGTTTGAAAAAGCAGTTTGGCTAAATGCGGCACGGCCAAACCAATAAACGCAATGGGACCTACAAAGGCAGTAATGCTGCCGGCCAAGATGGCTGTGGCAATAATTAGAACATACTTGGTTTGGGTAAATTGTATACCCAGCGTTTTGGCATAATTTTCACCCAACAATAAAGCGTCTAATGCCTTGAGAGTATAAATGCTTAATAAAATACCTATTGCCACACAACTCCCTAGAATGCTGATGGTATTCCAGTTTAAATTACCCAAATTACCCAATGACCAAAAGGTGAATTTTTGAAGTGCTTCAGCCGAACTAAAATAAGACAAGACCGCTACAATTGCACTGCTAAAACTGCCAAACATGAGTCCCACGACCAACAAAGCCATGGTGTCTTTGATTTTTTGCGCTACTGCCATAACCGCAAGCAATACAAGAAAGCTGCCCATGCATGAAGCCAAAATCAAACTGTAGGGTGACTGTGCTAAAGCAGCCAATTCAAACGGGAGAATCCCAGCTCCCATAACAACCACTCCCACGCCAAGACTAGATCCAGAACTCAAGCCCAATACATAAGGACCAGCCAACGGATTACGAAACAAGGTTTGCATCAACAAGCCACTTACGGACAATCCCATTCCAACTAAAATTGCTGTAATGGCTTTGGGTAAGCGGTAGGCCAAGATGATGTAGTCCCAATTGGGGTTGCTAGAGCCACCAGCCAAAGCATTTACTACAGCTGAAAATGGAATTGTGACTGCTCCGGAAGAAATATTTGCTATAAACAATACCACAACAGCTAAACTGATTAGCAGAAAATAGCGCGTGATTTTAGATTTTTTTTGCATCAATGTAACGGCTCAAAAAAATACAAGTTGTGCTGTGGTAAAAGCGTAGGATGAAGTATTTTAACTAAATCTTGCAACACCAGGTCTGGTCGATTTGGTGCCAGTTCATAGTAAATGACACCGCCAGTTTTTCCTTTCTTGCTGCTAAAAGTAACTATTTTTTTGTGTTGAAAAGCAGAAAATTTGGTGTAATGTTTACTGCTTTGGGCCATTTCATGGTAACTGCTAAATTGGCCTGGACCTATCCAAATGCTTGCGTTGGCCGCTTTTTCAAATACCAACTCAAAAGGCAATGATAAACTGCCGCTCCCTTTGGTGTCTTTCCACAGATAATCACCACCAGCAGTGGCAATAAATTGCGCAGCCCAACTATTACCCTCAGGCAAATACCAACTATCCTGGTACATAGCTCCGGCAAGTACTGTGGGTTTGTGTGTTACATTTTTTACCAACTCTGCGGTGCGTAAATAGGATTGTTCAATTTGATTAAATACTTTTTCTGCTTGGGCTTCTTTGCAAAATAAGACACCAAATAATTTGATCCATTCGGCTTTGCCCAAGGGAGATTGCTCGTTCCAATCGCCATTTAATATAACGGCTAGACCAGCTTGTTCAAGAAAATCCAAGCCGGAATTTTTGTGGTCAACGCCGTAGCCAATGATCACATCGGGGCGCATGTTGAGTACTACTTCGGTGTTCAGGTTTTGGTTGTTCCCCAGTTCGGTAACCTTGCCTTTTTCAATGCGCGCGCGAATTTTCTCAGATGAGATGTAATTCAAATTGGGAAAACCCACCAGCGCATTGCTTTCACCCAACATATCCAAGGAGGGCAAATGGGTGGTTGAGGTGGCCACTAGTTTTTTTACAGGTACTACAATTGTAGGATAGATCTTCAAACTATCGGGGATAACGGCTTGTCGCTTAGCCAAAACATACGTATAGGTTTTGGTTGAATTGGGCCATGGATTTTTTATGGTGAGCAGGGTGTATTGCGCTTGCTTTTGAATTGAAAATCCATGGGCATAACGCACAATTGCTGTAGTAGCAGTCGATGGTTTGGTTGACGAAGTCTGTTTGCAATTTACCGAAAGTAAAAGAAAACCGACCAGTGTAATAAATAGTAAAATCCGTTTCATCTTGATTCAAATTGCGGACAAAGGTAGCACGATTTGGTATTTACATTTCAAATAATTTTTTTGTGCAACTCAAATGGGTATATTTGTTCCCGAATTAAGGTTGCTTTTTAGTTTTTAAAGCATTAAAAGGGAATCGGGTGACTGAATACATGGTGTAAAGGTTGATTGACGATCTATATAGATCAAAATTCAACAATTCACAATCGCAAATCAATAATCCCGAGCTGTTCCCGCAACTGTAAGCTATTTAGCTTGTTATTTCTACATTACCATTGTTTGCTAAGGCGAATGAGAAGGTTGATAACAAGACGCAAGCCAGGAGACCTGCCTTTTTTTAACGAGTAACAAACTTTCGGGAAAAAAAGTTTGAGTATGGGTAAGTTCTGTGCTTTTCTCCCTTTTATCGCATGAATTAGTAATTGAATTCAATGAAAAAATTAATTGTAGTCTTGTGTCTATACACAGGAGCTATTCCCTTGTTGCAGGCGCAAATCCAAGATAGTTTGTCGTCTACACAACTCAGAGAAGTGGTCGTTTCAGACACCAAATTTGCATTAAACAAACAAAAATCAGGTAAGATCATCGAGGTGAT
>Ga0315908_10003763_pt1 | contig 11017 bp, 6 predicted proteins | sample LakEriMetagenome_12_FD_203520 | JGI IMG/M metagenome (GOLD analysis project Ga0315908, IMG submission 203520) | Freshwater fungal communities from buoy surface, Lake Erie, Ohio, United States - Buoy 4 MA124 | ecosystem: Environmental > Aquatic > Freshwater > Lake > Lake biofilm | place: USA...
ATGATAACAAAAGTAAATGAATTGTACTGTATCCAACTATTAAACAGCATAGGAACAGCTCTTGATTCAAAACTAATAAAAATCGAGCCAGAATTTATCTCGATGAGCTAAACACACATAGTGGTAGCATCATAAGACCATATATACTGCTGGTAATACCGAAATCAGGTAAGCAGACTCACTACCTTTAATGACAACAAGCATGAAAAGAAACTTAATCGAGAATTAGCATGGTACATTGATGATAGTCCTGACCCTAATACTCTTTATGATATTGCCACTTTCAATAAAGATAATAAATTAAGTGATGATCCTATTTGTGGAATCACTGTCAATTCTACTGGATTATTTATTGGAAGATAGAGTGGATGCTTGTAGAAGTACTCTTTGCCTTATATTACATTAGAATGGAAATAATTTTTGAGATGTAGACCATAATAGTTATATATTAATTGCAATGCTACTAGAATGGCTGTTATTGATAGTACTGGTATATTGTAATTGTATTAGTTTACTGGCAGTTAAGGAGATTAAAATATTAAGTTGAATTTTGAGAAGAAAGATGTATGGGATTTTAAATGGTCACAAGATGACCCTTTGTCCTTCCTCTATATGGAGAAAAGTAAACTTAATATAGTTAAGGATCTTGAGCCTGAAGATCCAATTATGACTGAATGTTATCCTTGTTAATTTGATAATATGACTGTCAAGGGAATCACACTTGATGAAATTATGAAGATTCCAGATGGAGAATTAAAACATAGTGATAATTATGTTTAGGAGTTCTAAACAAAAATACTTAAGGATATCATTAAAAGTTTTACATAAAATCAAAACAATCTCGCTGAAATTTATGAATGTATTAATTAGAATTCTCATTAAAAATTATGGTAAATGTTAGTCAAGTAGAGTCTCGATTAACTTGATTTCTAAACTGCTGAAAAAGCTTTGCTAAAATTGGAAGATTATTTAAGTCTAAAGATTATCAAGAGAATTTAAATAATTGGCGATAAAAGCATTTAGAAAGCAGAAATATTAAGTTATTACAAAAAATATGATGAAGCGGTGGAGTTATTAATGAGAATTGAGAGAATTGATTTGGCCATTTAATTGAGAATGAGATTAGGAGAATGGCAATAAGTGGTAAGTATGATATAAGAAATAGGAGGATTTGATTAGATTTTGAACAAAGCTTATATTGAGTTGGGTCATTAGAATTTGGAAAATTAAGATTTAAAATAAGCTATCCATTATTATGAAAAGGCCAATTATTATGAAGGCTTGATAGAAGCTTATGAACTTGATGAAGATTATGAAGGCTTGTATAAAATGATTACTTTTTTGAATGAAGGTTAAAAGGATTTGTTAAGAAAGTTGGCTATGAAGTTTGAATCTAATAGTATTTGTGATAAAGCTGTAGAGTGTTGGGTGAAGTTATAAGATTATAAAAGGGCGGTTGATTGTTGTGTTTTGCTGAAAAATTGGACATTAGCTATGGAGTTAGCAGAAAAACATAATTTCATTTAAATTGAGGGTAATATAATTATATTATCTATTACAATAAAAATTATTTATAATAATTATAATATAAGTATTGATTTTCATATAGAATTGAAAAATGATAATTATATGTAGTAATAATAATAATTATTATAAATGATATTAAAATACAAAAATAAATAGGTCTGCTTGGTCAATATGCTTAACAACTAATTCTTTAAAAAAAGAAACTAGAAGCAGCAGAATTATACCGACGAGCTAATCGCAACCACGATTCAGCCCGTATTTTATCTCAAATCGGATAAGACCTTTCTGATAGAGATGCAAACCCACTCTGGATTAAAAAACTATATGTGATGTCAGCCCTAGAAGTAGAACAACATAAATAAAGAATATTTGACCAAACCATAACAGGGGCAATAACCAATTAAAAAACATTAGACACATTAATTACTAGTGATATTCAAACTGCCGCTGATAAAGTATTGAATAATCCTTGGAGGGGAGCAGAAGCATGGCATTTTATGTTAATGGCTTAGAAGTAGTTGTACAGAGGAGAATATCATTCTGCTTTGAAAACTGCAAGGAGGTTAGTTGAGTATGAGTTAGAGTTGGATCTTAAAAAAATCTATAGTATATTGACCTTAGCCGGATATTATGCTAGAAATTATAAGGAGTGTTCTAGAGCTTTAGTTAAGTTAGAGGCCATGTAGAATCTTACTATTTAGGAAAAAATATAGTATGAGTAAATAGCTGTTGAAATATTTACTACTCATAGTCCAGATTAAACTAATGAAGAGTATCTATAGTGCATGGGTATTATTGATAATATTAATATTATTTTCATTATTTTTTTTATATTTATTATTATCATCTTTAATTATATTAAAGGAAAGAATTGTGGACAGAAAGTAAGTAATTTAGATACTCATTGCAAAATATGTGGAGCAAATTTTTAACCTTGCGTAGTATCAGGTCAATCAATTTTAACTAAAGATTATTTTACATGCAAAGGATGTAAACATCGATTATTATATTCAGAAATAGAAAGATTAGGATTAAAAAATTGTAGTTTATGTCATAATTAATTAAAATTCAAATGATTCTGTTTTATATATAATAATCTAGATTAGAAATAATAAATAATATAAGTATCTAATGAATAAATAATATTACATTTTAGTCTGATTTATTTATAGCATTATATTTATGAATTAGAAATCATATTACGAAGATAAAAACTCTGAAATAAGTTAAAAAAACACAAATCCTTGTTATTTAAATGTAAAAAATACTTCTATTAATACTAGTTGAATATAGTAAAATAAACAAATTAAAGTTTTAATTAATTTTAAAATTCAAAATTATGGAATAAAGAAAAATGTTATTCTAATCATATTTTTAAGTTGGATTTTTCCAAATTAAATAAATAAGTAAAAATTTTTAATAATTTTAAAGTTTAATATATAATCTGGTAGAATATATCCTAATTAGATTAACGTTTAAAATGAAGATAAAATAACAAATTAAACAGATGATACAAATTCAAATATAATTAATATTCAATCACAAAAACAATTAATATAAACTTCAAAAAATAATGATTAATAAGTATACTTATTTTAATAAATAATAATAATATTAGTTTTTAACTCCAAGAATTTAAAATCAGGCAAAAGATAAAAAGAATTTGTTTGAGTCTGAAACTAAATATAAATAAAAATTATAAATGATATTCAGTAATGAATTTTCTAATGTATGAAAAATATTTTTTTTATTTTTTATTATTTTATTTCTTATTTTATAATTTTTATTAACTTTTATTAATTAAGTTATAATGAATAAAAAATATTATTTATTTTAAAAAATTTTAATCAAATTTATAGAATTAAATTTTTTAAATCTTCTAAGGATTAACTTATTGAATCGTTTTAAAACTTATAATCTTAATTATTAGAAAAAGACAAATCTTATTTTTAAAGCCATTAAATTTCAGTATTAAATTGCTCCAAATTATTTTTATATTCATCTAATATTAACTAAAAAATATTTTGAATATTTTACATTATTTCTAGGCAAAGTTTTATAAAATTTATTAAGTTCTTAAACATATTCATCATATTTCTTTTCTAAAGCCTCTCTTTCTTCTCTTTTTTATCTTTCCAATTTTTCTTATTCTAACAACTCCTATTTTCTTTATTCCTCTAACTCTTTCTTTCTTTATAATTTTTATTTTTCAATTAATTTTCTTTCTTCTTATTATTTTTTAAATAAAGAAAATTTATCCAATAAACCATTTTGTAGTTTTCCTTATTCACCTTATGAGGATAAAACTGTATCCATTTCATAATTTTTATGATAATTTAGTTTTTTTTCATGATTACCTTCTAATTCTCTTTTAATTCTTTCTAATTCTTCTTATGAATGTTTTTCATTTTAAAAATAAAACTAATCTTTGTTTTTGTGGAGTTAATTTTAAATATCTAGTATTGATTTTCTTTTGTTTTAATTTGCTTATTATAATTAAAGTGCTTATTTTTATTATTCATTTTCTTATAACTACTATTATTAATCTTATTATTATTAATTTTATTGTTATGATTTAGATTATGATTACTATTATTACTATTAAATTTAAAATTAGTTTTATATAAAAATTTATTTTAATTAATCACATTATTATAGCATATCATCATATTATTATTTATTTTTTAAATAAAATTAAGGAAATTGGTCTTTGTATACTTACTATAAATGGAAAAGTTCTGAATACTTATCAATAATTTTTTATTATAATAATTAAGATTAATCAAATTAATTTTGAAATTATACTTATTTTGAAGGTTTATTTTAATTTATATTTGATGAACCCATACTTATCATTGATGGATTATTACTTTAATCATTAATATATGCATTTGTATCTCTTTATATATCTATTTCATTCAATTTTATTGATTATTTTACGTTTATTTATACAAAATTGTCATTATTAAAGTTATTATTAATATTATTATTTGTATTTTTATTAACATTTTAATTAATCTTTCCTGGGCTATTTGTTTTTATTTATTCTTTAATTTAAATTGGATTTTTTTTTGACTCAAAAAATTTTTCTTTAGATTATTCAATGATAGAAATTCTTTCCTAAATTATGCTTTTTCTTTTAATTCCAGATTCTTAAGTTTATTATTGTTATTAATTTTCTTATTAAAAATTATTTTCTATTATTTAATTTTTTACTTATTTTTAATCCTCATCTTAATTTTTAATGCTCTATATGCTTTCTTCTTCTTTTGTTATTTTTTTTAAATATTAATTTTCTTTTTGAGAACTAAATTCAAGTTATTTATTTATTTTTTATAATTACTCTTATTAATTATTATTTTGTTAAGTTTCTTCTTTATTATCTAAGAATCTAATTGAATTTTATTGAAGTGTATGATCTGATTTTAGAAATTTACAATTTGAACATTTATCTGAATTTTAATCAACTATAAATTTAAAACATGCTTTTTCATGATTTTTAGTAATTTTATTATTTATTAAAATTTTAGAACTCACATTATTTAATAATAATTTTGAATTAGATTATTATAAATCTTATTTTTGGTGATTTTCTTTGGTTTATGAACATTCTTTACATAATTTTTCATTATATATATTAAATTTAAATTTTTCACATGCTTATTCCATTTTATAATTATTTATATTTATTATAATTATCATTAATATATAAGTTTAATTTAATGATAGATTATTTAAATTAATTATTATAATATTCAAATTTATAAGTCTAATTAATAATAGTATTAATAATAATCTAAAAATATGGAAAAACTAATAAGTCAAGAATTTTTTGCTGATTTATTTTGTTAAGATTATAAAAAAGCAGAAGTGGGGAAAACATTCTCCTCGTAAATAAAAAAAATATTAAAATAAAAGAACAAAATTAGAATTCAATTGGAGATTTGTTTATAAAGAGTAAATTTTTGAATTTAGAGCAACAAACTCAACAGTTTCGAAAAAAAAAGAAATATTTTTGGACGGAATTTCAATCCACTCTGAAAAAAAGTAAATAAATAATAATAAAAAATAGGTCAAGTGGATTCACCTTTAAATATGAAATTGATGACCAATTCTAATTATTTTTTAGACACAAAGATGATAATATTTAAATGTTTATTAATGGAGTGCTTTTTTAAGCTGTATTTTCATTTTAAATGAACTAACGAAAATAATGTAAATAATCCAAATAATCATTTTTATTTTAGATGAAGTAATTTAAAAAAGCCAATTCTAATAAATTTAGGAATAAAGAAAGAAAGTCTAAAAAATTAAATAACAAGAGAAATAGGCCAAAATATAAATAGAAAATCTAGAATAAAATGAAGAATTTGTCCAGCAGTAAAAATAATTATATGAGTCTTTTTAAAAAAATAAATAATCCGGATATTAAAATAGCAAATTAAATATATATAAAAGTGATAACAACATATAATAATTTTAAAATTTTGATTTTTAAAAAGAAAGTATTTTATATAATATTTATCAAAGATTAAAATTAAAACTAATATAATTTTGATGACTTTTAAAATTTCGGAGAAAAAAAAATATGTATTTAAAATTTATAATTTTTTAGAAAAAAAGGAATCAGATTTACTAATTTTAGACGATGAAAATTATAATTAATAAAAAAAATAAAATGAAAAAAAATAATAATTAGATGAATCATTAGATTTAAATCTTGATGATAATGACCAGTAATAACAATAAAAATAATAATAAAATTAATTTCAATAGAATTTTTAAATAAAACCTTAATTAGCAGAATCATTAGATTTAGATCTTGATGAAAACCATTAAAAATAATAATAAAAATAAAAGCCTATTGATAATCCTTTTGATGATCTTAATTTAGATGGATTAGATTTAGATTTAGATATTGAGAAGAGCAATTATCAATAACAATAGGTATAAAACAATAATCAAAACTTTAATTAAAATTATTATCAATAATATTAGAATAACAATAATTAATATTAATAATAATAAAATCTAAATTAAAACTATCAAAACATCTCATCATAAAGAAACGATTATATGAATTAACAATAAAATATTTAGTTTCAACCTTAATAAAATAAACTTCATAACAACATAAAAAAAAAGAATGAAATATATGACGACCTAGACCTAATATGAAAATATATCTGGTATAAATAAAGATAATAAAAGGATAATAAATATATATAATAAAATGATAATCATGTATTATAATATCTTTGCATAAACAAAATAGTCTCATAATGATTAGTCTGTGGAAACAAATCCAACTATACAACCTATTAAACTCTAAACTATGGTGCTTTCCTCTTAGCACTCTACATGAATGCCAATTACAAAATATTATCAGACATATTACCACTGGCATTGCAACTAACATAAACAAGAGTATCAAGTCCCTTACATGTCCGTAATGCTGAGATTACATTGGGATGAAGTCCATTTCGGGGAGGGTCTACTATTCCAATAATGTTGATGTTTTAATATTCTTCTTTAAGATCTTTTATCACTCAACATATCACGTCTTCCACCTTACCTTCTACTACTTTGTAATTTGAACACAGTCCATTTAACGAGATATTTATTTTACACATCTTACATGATTCTTCCACCATTTCTATTCCAATTACTTTCTCAATCAGTTAACAGTTTAGTTTCTTAAGCACTATACCAATTGTACCTGTACCACTGCAGATATCTAACAATATATTCTTTCTTAAACCATTATTATCAATATTAATTTGATTATTATTATTATTATTATTAAAATTATTTAAGAGCATATCATTAATTACTTAGTATAACTTCTAACATTATTAACTGTTGACTTACAGAAATGCATTTGCATGTACTTAGAATTAGCATCCTAATATAATTTCCCTATAAGTATTATCATTTCCTATGATTTAAATTTGATGATTATTAAGATTATTTCCTTCTGAATTTGAACTATTCTCTATAAGAACACAATTAACAATAGTATACCCATCCCCAACTACCAATTATCCCTATATAAAAATTCTAATTTTATCAATAATTTCATTATTTTTATTTACATCTTCTATTGGCTTCACTACTAAATTAATCAATATTTATTTTGTCACATTACTTTATCTAATCAACAGATTTCTCCAATATCCTTATTTCTTAAATCTGTTATAAACTGGGTAATCTATTAATTCACTATTGATAAATCTCTTTAATTGTAATGCTATTTCTTCACATTCTTTGCTAACTAACATTCCATTTTCCTTCTTTTCATTTACATCTTCTACAAATAAAATCCCTTTGCTTTATTCTCCTTTGTTGAATCCTATTGCTAATTCATCTTATTGATTTAGACCTATTGTTAATTCTGCTTTATTTCTGTATTTTTTTTGATTACTCTCATCAGATTCTATAAATTTATCTATTATTATGTTGTAATCTTATCCATCTTCTCTTAATTTTTTTTTTAATTTCTCTAATATTCCTGATAAGTCCTTCTTTTTTATTTCCACTTATTCTTTATAATCAGTAAACAATAAAGGACTTACTTATTCCCACAATTTTATATTCTTTATTTTCTCGATATCTTCTTCTTTTATCACTTATTCTTTATTATTATTTCTATTATTCTCTACTTCTTCTTATATGCTTTTAAATTTCTTGCATTAGAATTATCTATCTTTATCTGTTTCCTTTAATATTACTGCTCTTTTTTTTAATATTATCTTTTTACTTTCAAATAATTCTTTAAATTTTACAAGATCATCTTCTGTATCAAAGGTAAGGAAACCAAAATTTTTATTTTTCTTTTTTTAAATTCCACTAATATTAAGTTAATTTTGGGCAAAAATTTATTCCTTATTGAAGAATTTCAATAGCGCTTTTTCATCCCAATAATTATCAAGATTCATTATACAAATAGAGAATTGCTTATTATTTGTTTCGAATTGCTGGAAAGTCCTCTTCATAAAATTTGATTATAAAAGATATAAAATAATAATAAAAATAATGGATTAAGAGGAAGAATAATAACAAGAATAATAACAAGTATAATAACAATAATAATAAGGTTAAGTTGATTAATAAAAATAGACAAATAGTTTAATTGTATCAATGAAGCTTCTGCCTTTTAACGTGATAATCCTCATAATAATGACAGATATTTATCTGGATGCTTAATTCTTTATGGTTTTCTTCGCAATACTAGCACATTAAATCTGCAAACTGATGAGTACAATATACTTACTAATTCAATCATGGTAGCAATATTAAAAATATAATAATTTAATAATAAGTAACTATAACTATATAATAATGATAAATTAAGAAACTAACTCTTTAATAATAATATAATATAGGTAACTTCTTTCAAGAAGAGAAAAAGGAATATATTTACTTTTAATAATAGAATACCTTTTCATATTGTACTCAATTTACATACAAATTATAATGTATTTAAATGATCTCTTTCATCCTCTTCTACCAATCTAATTAATTATCTTTTTTTCAATTAAATTGTTGATACTCATAGCTATAACTAATTAGAAGCTTCTCTTTCATAAATTATTTACCTTTTTTCAAATATTAATTAGTATTTAGTTGTTTATGATCAGTCTTAAAATTAGAAATGTTATTGATTTTACATGGATTTAGACTTTCTGGCTGTTCTGGCTTTTTTTTACTATTTTTGTTGGAATTACTTTTGGATTCTTTTTGATACTTTTTAATAAAGTTATCATGTATATTTATAATAAGTTATAAATGTATAGACTTTTAGGAATTATTTGGTTATTTATTATTGTTGCTTCAAATACTATTCATTCTTTTTTGCTTGTAAATACTTTTATTTTAGCTTTTACTACTGATCACAATAATTAAACAATTAAAAATACACTTATTTATATGGCTATTTTTTTAATTAGTTATATTATCCTAAATATATTTTTTAAAAAACAACTCACCAAGTTTCTTTAAAACCTTGAAACTGATGAATTGGAAGCTTAATAAATAGAAAATATTTATTAACTTAATACTAATCATAGCAATAATTATTAAAAAAAATCTAAATTTATTATTTAATAAATTGATTATAAAAAAATACTTTTTCCTTATATGAGTAAACTAAATCAGACTTATTTTAAAGGAGTGAATGCTAGTTTTATAGGAAACAGTTAAATATCATAATAATTCAATAAAGACAAATTAAATAAAAGTGAATTAGTTATAAAATAAAAGGAAAAAGATATTTTAAATGAATCTTAATTAAATGAATATTAAGGCAACGTAAACATATTTTCTTAAACTGATGAAAATCTTAACCTGAACAATATTCTAGATACAAGAAACTCTAAAAGTTAAGAAAAAAACAATCAGAATCATTAATAAATAATAAAGAAAAAGAAAATAAGACAAATGACAATGCCTCAATAAGATCTTAAGAGTATAATAGGATAATAATAATAATAATAATAAGATGAATAAGAAAAATAATAATATGAATAATAAGAATGTTTGGTATGTTTTGACCAATAATAAAATAGTGTGAATTTGCCTTGTGGACATGGCGGTATATGTTTTGATTGTGGGTTAGAAATCATAAAGAAGACTGGAGAGTGTTATTTGTGTAGACAGAAGGTTTAATAGGTTGTTTAGTTAGATTTAGATTTATAAAACCAATATAATTATCTTAAAGTTAAGCAAGGAGTGCAGATTCATTAGCAGACAGATCAAGTTATTAATTAATATTAGCAAAATATTATTAGTGTTATTGATAGTCAAAATAACCAATAGTAATAATTACAAAATTCTTGATTTAACTTACTTATAAAACTAATTATTTACTATTATTATTTTATTACCATTTAATTATTAAATATATTTATAAAAATTATTATCTGTTATAATCTAATTATTATATAATATAATTTTTAGATTTAAGTTTAATAATAAAAAAAATAATTTAAGAAAAATAATAAATAAATAATAATATAAAGTAATATTAATATTGAATTTGATGGAATGTTTATTTAATATGATAAAATTCAAAAGTGTTTAATTTTTTTTTGTATATGTTAATCTAAATTATCAGTTAAATTAAAATGATTATTACAACCGATACATTAACAATGTCCTTAACACTTGACATTATTCAACCTACACTCGCAATAATTCTTATCACAGTTACTTTTCTTGCAATTACAGCCCTTAGAATGTTTATTCTCCTCTACCTTAATTTTGGGAGTGAAAGCATTCTTGTTCCTATCAATTAATCTTATCATGTGTTTAAACCTTATCTCTTCATTCTCCTCTAAATTCCCACATCCTTTACATTTGCAGTCCACTCCACATACTCTCCCTTATGCGAAACAGTCGCAATAAAGTTATAAGCATTTTGATTTATCACATTTGCAAATTACTTTCTTTTACTCTTTATTCAGTTCTTATATTATCTTTACACATTGTT
>Ga0315908_10003764_pt1 | contig 11016 bp, 15 predicted proteins | sample LakEriMetagenome_12_FD_203520 | JGI IMG/M metagenome (GOLD analysis project Ga0315908, IMG submission 203520) | Freshwater fungal communities from buoy surface, Lake Erie, Ohio, United States - Buoy 4 MA124 | ecosystem: Environmental > Aquatic > Freshwater > Lake > Lake biofilm | place: USA...
TCCACTTCCTACTTCTTTAACTACTCGAACAATTTGATAGCCTTTCGCAATACAATAAGCTTCCAATCTTTTTGCCTGAGTCTCTAAGTTAGATTTATTTTCTGAACTAGAAACTCGCCCATAAATAGCTACTTTATTTTCACCGCAAGAACGGTCATCTTCAAAAATAATAATTGTTCCTGTAGGAAGACGTTCTCCTTGTAACTGCCCTCGATTCCACATTCTCCAAGCAGTGTCATAACTGATCCCTTTTTTCTTAGCATAATCTGATAGTTTCATGTGAACTGCAATGTAAACTTGCACTAACCATATTAGCAGTTGTTTGCAGTCATTTGCATATACTTTTTACAAAACTTTACAATACCTTACTCGAAAAACCCTGCGCTACTATTAGAACTAGAGGCGATCATTTTGAGAGCGACTGAGCCACCCTATAATGTTCAAATTCCTATGGAGTCCTAACCCATGCAAGCGAAACTTTCAGAGCAAATCTCGTCCACTGATGCAGAAATTATTTTAAGACGCTTACCAGAATGGATTCAGGATGCTTTGATTGCTCGCGCTACTGAAATTGATTATCCCGTTGAAGCGATTCTTGAGATGGCGATCGCCAGTTTTTTAGACACAGAAGCATTAAGTTTTGCCGACTGTAAGCCAGGGCGAGGTCAATAAGTGGGATGGCTACCGCTGTAGGGTGCGTTCTCTAATGCAGGATTTTGAGAACGCACCCTGCTTATTGATTGAAGTCGTTAGACCGCTTCAATTTTAGGGTAATAGTTGCTAAGGTCCGCTAACTTCACCGTTAAACCCACCTAGGGAAAGGTTTGTGATCGCTAAAAATTTCTTTCTTCTCCATAAAAACGATAAAATCTCTATTCTGGAAGCAGAAAGAGGCTTCAGGCAGATTTAAAGGCGCATTTAAGCGGTATAAATCGAATATTTACACTTTTTTCAGCTAATCAAGCCATTAATGGCTTGATTTATTTGCATCTAACCCAAACAGTATAATTTTTTCTTTGATGTATTGTAATTGTTTTTTATTTCGTATAGAATACAATTCTAGAAAAAATACCTAGCAATCTCCCATAAATAAACAAAGGAGCCGATGACATCGTGATCCCTGATCCTAGATCCCCAAAACCGAAAACCCTCTTACCTTTTATTTCTCTAGCTACGGCTGCCGTCGTCACAACGGGAATCGGACTAACTTTTAGTCCCCTATCGGCATCGAGTAAGCTGCTGGCAGCTGCGGATAAACAGCAAGCTAAACAACAAACCGTGGAAATCACCCTGGTTTCCTACGCGGTGACTCAATCGGCCTACTCAAAAATCATTCCTCTATTCGTCAACAAATGGAAAAGAGAGAAAAAACAGGATGTGGTGATTAAACAGAGTTATGGTGGCTCTGGTTCCCAAACCCGCGCTGTTATCGACGGATTAGATGCAGATGTGGTAAATTTGGCTATCGGTTCCGACGTGGAACGCTTGCAAAAAGCGGGTTTAGTTAACCCCGGTTGGCAGAAAGAACTCCCCAATAATGCCATCGCCACTCGTTCCGTGGTAGCCTTAGTTACTCGTCAGGGTAATCCGAAAGCAGTCCGCAACTGGCCAGATCTAGCCAAATCGGGGATTAAAGTCATCACTGCCAACCCGAAAACCTCTGGGGTGGCCCGGTGGAATTTTCTGGCCCTGTGGGGATCGGTAACTCGGAATGGAGGCAACGAACAACAAGCGACCAATTTCGTCCGCAATGTCTATAAAAACGTGCCTGTATTACCCAAAGATGCCCGGGAAGCCAGCGATGTCTTCTTTAAACAAGATCAGGGGGATGTGCTGCTTAACTACGAAAACGAGGTGATTCTGGCCCGTCAAAAAGGAGAAACCGGTTTTTCCTATACTATTCCTCCGGTCAATGTTTCGATCGATCCACCGGTGGCCGTAGTGGATAAAATAGTTGATAAACGCAAAACCCGGGAAGTAGCGACAGCTTTTGCCCAATTTCTCTTTACTCCGGAAGCGCAGCGGGAATTCGCCAAGGTGGGTTTCCGTCCCGTTAATGCTACTGTGGCTAAAGAGTTTAGTAAACAATATCCAAAAGTGTCGAATCTGTTCCCCTATACGGCGATCGGTAGCTGGGATGCGATCCAGAAAAAATTCTTCGCTGATGGGGCGATTTTTGACCAAATTCAGCGTTAATTAGTAGTGAGCCATCAGCTGTCAGCTAGATAGCAGAGATAGTTGATTGCTGATGGCAAAAAAAACAGGCTCTATTGGATTTGGTGGGTAAAATGTATTCTAAGATACATTCCTCCTAGAGAGGGGGTGGAACGAACCACAAAGACACAAAGGACACAAAGATCGATCAATCCTATGTAAGTAGTCTTGCAAAATAAATTTCCTAGTGAAGATAGGCAAGAGGCAAGAGGCAAAAGGCAAAAGCTTTATCGAAATGTGTAACTAATTTTGCTTAGGTACTTAAGTTAAACTTATCACACACAACCTAGAAGAGCCAAAAACAAAACTAATAGTTAGTAACTAAAAAAAAGATGTATCTACTGGACAAAATAAAAAACGGAACCTTGGTCTTGATTGGTTACTTATTATCGCCCCTGTGTTGGTGGAACGATCTAATTTTTAATCTGCCGATCGCCTACGGTTTCGGTCGTTTAATTGCTTGCTTACACGCCGATTTTTTTCTACCAGCGGCCATGGTTGGTTATTGGTTATCTAATCTGGTGGGAATTCTGCTAATGCAGTTCGGAACGAAAGAATTAATCGGTGGAGAGAAAGAAGAACGCAATTGGCAAAAAGAATTAAGAAATGGATTACTTTCCTCGACAGTTTACACTTTAGTTATTCTGGTCCTAATTCATTTTCAGGTATTAGAAATGCCCCTGTTATCCTCGATCGTCACTTTTTCCCCGTGATGCCCAAAACTTACTTAAACAATAGCTTATTTTTCTTAGCCATCTTGTTAACATCCCTAACTTTTACGGATTTAGCGATCGCTATTGACCGGCAGCCCCAAGGATTTGCGTGGGAAAAATCGCTGCTGCTATCTATTCATCAAACCGCTAATTTAAACCTAAACTTTTTGGCCATAAAACTAACGGGATTAGGCACTTATTGGGGAGTGGCTCCGATACTAACAATTTTACTGCTGATTTTTGCTATAAAAAAATACTGGTATGGGTTCGCTTATCTGCTTGTGACTATGGCCGGAGGTTGGGCAATTAGTTATAATCTCAAGATTTTTTTTCATCGAAATCGCCCGCAATTTTGGCAGTTATTTTATCCGTTACCCGATGATTTTGCCTTCCCTAGCGGTCATGCTTTATTTAGTTCCCTGTTAGTCATTTCTTTACTGATCCTATCTTGGAGAACGCGCTGGTTTTTCGGGGTAGTTTTACTGGGGATTCCGTTGGTTTTGGTTATTGCTTGGACTCGTCTTTATTTAGGAGTTCACTTTCCTAGTGATATCCTTGCCGCTTGGCTTTTAGCGATCGCTTGGTCCCTCCTAGTTCATATCTGGTGGCAACAGTTATTAAAGACACCCAAGGCGATCAACACCCAAGAGGAAATTAATAATTAGTTGACCGACTTGCTGGCAAAAAAAATATCACGCTATACCTAAATTTTTGGAGAAAGCTAATCAAAGCCCTATAGTAATTATCGTTTGATATTCGTCGCTGACACTGAATCATGAAACCAAAACTGCGTCAAGGGAAGGGTCTATCCCTGGGACGGTTTCACAGCCGTCCCCTTGCTTTTTTCACTTTAGTTCTTCTGTGCATTTTAACCTTTACCTTAGCCCCGTCATCGCCCCTGATGGCCACGTCTAAATCTGAGACTAAGATAGACTTTGTATCGCCGGCGTGGGTAGCACAAAATCTCAACGATCCGAAGTTAAAAATTCTCGATGTGCGGATTAATCCTTTAGAATATATCACCGGTCATTTACCAAAAGCGGTGAATATAGCCGACAATAATTTTCGCGGTCCAAACGGATTTTTACCAGTTCAATATTGGCAAGAGGATAAAATTGGCAGTCTCTTTGCCGCCGCGGGAATCACTAATGGCGATCGAGTGGTAGTATATTCCGATGGTCGCGATGTCTTGGGGGCAACCATGGTGGCCTATTTACTAGAGCGATCGGGTTTCCGAGATGTGGCCGTCTTAGATGGTGGGTTTAAGGGTTATAAGGGTTCCGAACAAAAGGTAACTAAAGAATTCCCTAAATATCAACCCGGGAGCTTTACTGTCCGTGATAATCCCTCGATTCGGGTGACTTTAGCAGAAGTAGAGAAATTGATCGGCAAACCCGATGTGGTTTTTATCGATCCTAGACCGGAAGAACTTTTTCAGGGGAAACAGGATATCTGGCTGAGAAATGGTCATATTCCGGGGGCGAAAAATATACCCTGGCCGACCTTTACGGAAGCGAATAATCCCGATGAATCCCTGAAAAATCCCCATAAATTGAAATCTTTAGACGAAATCAGGAAGATTCTTGCCCAACGCAACATCAAGCCCTCGGATAATATTATCGTCAGTTGCAGTACTGGACGGGAAGCGACTTTACAGTATATCGTCCTCAAACATCTGCTCGGTTATCCCAAGGTGCGAATTTATGAGGGTTCTTGGACAGAGTACAGTACCACAGATCTGCCCGTCGCTACCGGGCCAGAAAAAGCGGTCTAAAGTCAAGTTTGTCGGTTTATACTCGTTGTGTTTAACCATCTTGCCCAAGATGGTTTTTTTGTTAGGGTCGGTTCCCGAGGACGACTAAGTTAGGGTTTGCTGAATAAATCTAAAAATCTTGTTGGATAAGGTTTTTAGACTTTTTTTCTCTCAAAAATTGCCGACCATTGGAGTGATTGGGGGGAAAATTCAGGTAGTTGACCACCTGAAAATCGATAAAACCCCACACCCCACACCCCACACCCCACACCCTGCCACCACCGAAAAACTTTTTCAGCAAGCCCTAAGTTAGACGGACGCAAAAAAACCTCGGCGCTCATCCCGAGGTAAATTTAGGAGATTTGAGCTTATGTTGACGTGAAGTTGACGTAAATTAGCTAAGGGCGTTGATCACATAATCGATGTAGGAATTAGCTTCCACAGCAGCATCCCCACTTAATCCGTGATTGGTTTTGATGTATTTTAAGGCTTCGATATACCAGCTAGGAGATAGTTCAAAGGCACTATTAATTTCACTCAAACCGGCGACTAGATATTCATCGATCGGGCCCGTACCGCCTACCACGAGGGCATAGGTGATAATTCGGATATAGTAGCCGATATCGCGAACGCACTTGGATTTCCCCCGCTCATCGTAGGCATAGTTCGGCCCCTGGAGTTGGGTGGTGTAGGGAAATTTTTGATAGACAGCGTTGGCTGCTTCTTGGGCTAAACTGGGGGCCTTTTGGGCGAGGATTTTTACCCCTTCTAGGGTGATGGCGGCCTGACGGAAACGACCGAACGCCACTTGTAATTCAGCACTGCTGAGAAAACGGCCTTGGGAATCGGCAGTAGCCACCGCTTCGGTTAAAGGTGTCTTGGTCATCGATGGAATTGCTCCTACAAAAGTTTAATCGGATTTAGAGAAGAAAGTCACAGCATCAGGAAACTGCCGCCGCCGCTCGATCGAAGTAAGAAGCGACTTCTGCTAGTAAAGAACTGCAATCTCCGCGAGTGATCCCGTTGGGATCGGCCGCTAGGGCAAGGGAAGCGTCTTTGAGCTTGAGAATTCCGGCCGCAACAGAAGCTCCCGGAACTCCCAGGGCGACGTAGGTTTCCCGGAGACCGTTCAAGGCGCGATCATCGAGGATACTGGCATCGCCGGTGAAGGTGGCATAGGTAACGTAGCGCAGGATAATTTCCAAATCCCGCAAGCAGGCGGCGGCACGACGGTTTGTATAGGCGTTGCCACCGGGGGCAACTAAAACGGGCTGTTCTGAAAACAAACTACGCGCGGCATCGGTAACGATCGCAGAAGAATTACTGGAAAGACGATTGACCACATCGACCCGTTTATTACCATCTTTGACGAAGGCAATTAGGGCATTGACTTGATTCTCGCTCAGGTATTCCCCCCGGGTATCGGCCTGAGAAACGACTTTGGCAAAGGCATCTAACACCATAGTTTTCATCTCCTATAATGATGATTGGTTTCGGCAAAATATCGAGGTTGATTTCTCTGGCTTTTCTTTATTTTTTCCGATAAAGTATCTAGGAGTTTTTTTCTTGGGACTATACTATCGTCCTTGAAAAAAGTTTTACTCTCCCTTGGCCAGATTTTTTTGTATATCGAGGAACAATTCTTGTTAATTGAATTTAGCGTTGATAGGCGCTTCCAGACATACTTCGTTTTTGCCATGAATTATTTTATAGACCATATTTACACCTTTATTTATTAAAAATTGTTTCCTAAAAAAGCAGCAAAAAAATAATTTTTTAGGATAAATCTCAGAAAACTTTCTTAAATGTGTAACCCTATACTAAGAAAAAGTATCGCTCTTTTCATCTCTCTAATAATTCGTTTAAGTTGTTTAAAGAAATGTGCTTTTATATACTAATAATAGTTCACTAAATTAAGAGAAATTTCCCAAGACAACTTTGCCGATTGTGCTTCGATATACAAAAAAAGTGGCAAGGCAAAAAAATCGACAGGGATAATCCCCGCCGACGTTGTCAGAGGTGCCAACACCAGCATTTCGCAGTGTACTCCGACCTAAAAAGTATTGTAAAACATTTAAAATACATATATAATCAAAAATAGCCAACAAGTATAAAGCAAGTGGGATTATGCCGATCGCAAGAGACATCACCCAATTGGTAGGACGGACTCCCCTAGTCCAACTGAATCGAATCCCAGTGGCAGAGGGAGTAAAAGCCCGCATCGTCGTCAAACTGGAAAGTATGAACCCCGCCGCCTCGGTTAAGGATCGCATCGGGGTCAGTATGGTGGAGGACGCTGAAGCCGCCGGACTAATTCACCCCGATAAAACAATTCTGGTGGAACCCACTTCCGGCAATACCGGCATCGCCCTGGCCATGGTAGCCGCTGCCAAAGGCTATCGCTTAGTCCTGACTATGCCCGAAACCATGAGTTTAGAACGACGGGCGATGTTAAAAGCCTACGGGGCGCAATTAGAATTAACCCCGGGTAGCCAGGGCATGAAAGGAGCGATCGCCCGGGCCGAGGAAATAGTCGAAAACACCCCCAACGCCTATAGTTTGCAACAGTTCCGCAACCAGGCTAACCCGAAAATTCACCGAGAAACCACTGCCGAAGAAATCTGGACCGATACCGATGGTCTGGTAGATATCGTTATCGGTGGCGTGGGAACCGGGGGAACCATTACCGGTATTGCCGAAACCATTAAACCCCGTCGTCTCCAATTTCAAGCGATCGCAGTTGAACCCTCTAATAGTCCCGTCTTATCGGGAGGACCACCCGGGCCGCACAAAATCCAAGGCATCGGCGCCGGTTTTATCCCAGCCATTTTCCGACCGGAATTAATCGATGAGGTGATTATCGTCGATGATACGGACGCTTTCGCCTACGCGCGACGGTTAGCTCGTCAGGAGGGACTACTATCGGGCATTTCGGCTGGGGCCGCTTTATGGGCGGCAATTCAAGTGGGCAAAAGACCCGAAAACGAAGATAAATTAATCGTCATGATTCAGCCTAGTTTCGGGGAACGTTACCTCAGCACGGCCCTGTTTAAAGACCTCGAAGATATCGACTAATAGGACAATAAATCGATGGAATTTGCAACGAGGGCAATTCATGGGGGGCAAGAACCAGACTCTAGCCATGGGGCGGTAACGGTTCCCATTTATTCCACTTCCACCTATAACACCAGCTTTACTAGGATTATCGATCGGGATCGAGAATAGGAACGATTTAAAGCGGGATCTGGAAAGGGCTTTGATTGGTTAGGCGAAGTTTTTATCTCATTTGATGGGTTAAGCAATGTTTTTTGACTCGGAAGATTGGCAAACGATTATTTTTCGGCTCAGTATGGCTATGGCCGTCGGCTGTCTGATTGGTTATAACCGACAGCGAGGCGGTCGTCCGGCTGGATTGAGAACTTTTATCATCGTTAGTCTCGGAGCTGCCATGTTCGTGATGATTCCCCTACAAGCGGAAGGAGATGTGGGTTATGCGTCTTCTAATGCCCTCAGTCGCACTATTCAAGGGGTCGCTTCTGGTGTCGGTTTTTTAGGGGCGGGAATCATCCTACAACAATCCCATCGGGAACTAAATAAGGTACAAGTGAAAGGTTTGACTTCGGCGGCGACTATCTGGTTAGCGGCAGGATTAGGCGCGGCTTCTGGCTGCGGTTTATGGCAGATGGTTCTCGTGGGAACTTTTTTCACTCTCTCCACCCTCAGTGGCATTAAACGACTGAAGAAAAAACAACCTTTAGCCAAATATATTAAAGGTCGGAAGAAAATATCTCGGATCAATCAAGAAATAGACTCATCGGATAATTCAGCGTCTCATTAATAAAAAAAGCAATAAAAATTAATTTTTTTATTAAGAGAGCAAAAGCTTTTCTTTACTATTTTTTGGCTTGAAAAGCTTATGTTTTTGCTGGCAGTTTATCGATTAAAAAATATGATAAATTATTTATGAAATTTCTTTTAAATAAATAACAAATAAATATTTTATATGATAACATTTAGATCGAGTAAACACTTTTCTGAACAGGAGAAAATCCAACTATGATCAACCGAAATAAGAGCTTTCAAAGCCTCAAAAATCAAGTTTTCCGGCTGCTGATTTTCCTCTTAACTGTCACTTTGCTCCTCGGTGGAAGGGGAAATGCGATCGCCTTGCCGCTACTCCCCGAACCGTTGGCCGTCATTGACCGTGCAACAGCAACCGGTGGCACTGTGGTGGAACCAGTCAAGAAAAAAAATGAGGTTTCTAGCCCAAAAATTCTGGAAGATGCCCAAATTGCCTATGAAAAAGCCATCCAAGCGACAAAATCGGCTATCGATGACCTAAAGGCTCAACTAGCCGCTCCTTCTCTCGACAAGAAGATTATCGAAGCTCAACAGGATAACCTAGAGGACTTAGCGGACAATATTGACGATCTAGGGGAAAAAGTGAGTAAATTGACGAAAAAATTGACCAAATCCGGGGCTAAACTCAGTGAAACCCTGCAAAACAACCTTATTACCCTAGAAAATAGCCTTGTTAATACCTCCGAGACGATCGATATCTTAGCCGACGACACCGAACGACTCAAAGATAATGCTTCCCCTTTCCTGAAAACTCGCGTGGAAAAAACCATCGACGCGGTTAAACAGACTCTACAGGAAAGCGATCGAGCTTGGCAAGAACTGATCTCCTCGGCCACCACGGAACTGGAAAAGACTAGCACCCCGAAATAAATAGGGCTTGCAAGGGCATAAAATCGGTCTTTTTTGGGGTAATTATCGTTTTTACCCCAAAATCATCAAAAAAACCTTAACTCGTCTAAAAAGCCCTTTTATCGAGGGACTCGTGCTTTTGACTAGCTAAGTACCTAATCAAAATTAATTACCAATCATGACGCTTACCTATCAACCATCAACCCCCCATCGCTGGCACTTTGATAATCGGGCGATTTTGCCCCTTAGAAACCCTAATTTCTGGAAAATCGAGAGTGGAGTCGTGAAAACCTCCACCTGGTTAGAAGATGGAACCCTGATCGTCTTGGGATTGTGGGGACCTGGCAGTTTTGTTGGCAAAACCCTAGAGAGAGTCAATCCCTATCAAGTTGAGTGCATCACTCCTGTGCAAGCAGTTTCCTTTTCCGCAGTTGAGAGTTATCAAATGGCAGAAATTCTGCTGTCTCATCTTCAGCAAGCACAAGAACTAAGTATTATTCGTAGCTACAAACGTACTGATGTTATGGTCTTGAAATTACTGGCATGGTTAGGCAATCAATTTGGTAAACAAACCGGTACCGGACAATTAATTGATGTGCGTCTAACTCATCAGGATATCGCTGACTTATTAGGAACTACTAGAGTCACAATTACCCGGGCGCTTAATCATCTTGAACAACAGGGGGCCGTGGAACGTCTTCCTGTCCATCGTCTTCTTTTACGAGAGGAGGAAATCTGGCACTACGAGATTTAGAATGGGAAGGATTATCTCTTTTTTCAATCTATGAATTGGTTAGTAGCCCTTTTAATTACTAGCGTGACGAGTTTTGTAGCCACAAATCTTGATGATCTGATGGTGCTAATGTTGTTTTTCTCGCGACTTAATGCTAATTTTCGACCTCGACACCTGATTATCGGTCAATACCTCGGTTTTACCCTGATTCTCCTAGCTAGTTCCCTCGGTTTACTATTTGGGTTACTGGTTTCTAAAGAATGGATTGGTCTATTAGGATTTATCCCTCTAATTATCGGCATTAAACAACTTTTGTCAAGGGAAAATGAGGATTACATTCAAGAAGTAAGAGAAGATGTTAATTATTCTAAAAATCGCTCCTTTATTCCTCGTTTTCCCTCTCAAACCTATTACGTTGCCGCCGTGACTGTGGCTAATGGTGGTGATAATATTGGTATTTATACCTCTCTTTTTGCCAATAATTACCCGATGCACGTCTTAATTATCATGATAATTTTTTATCTCATGATGGGGATTTGGTGCGCCCTAGCTTATTTTTTGATTACCCATCCCAGGATAGCTAAAGTGGTTACAAACTACGGACATAAAATTAGTCCTTTTATCTATATTATTCTAGGAATTTATATCTTAATTGACAGCAAATCCTATCGTTTATTTTTAATGTCTTAACCAAGAATGCCTAAAAATTATCTTTCAGCTAAGTAGGTAGGTGTTAAAAGTTGTCAGACACCCCCCTTATCAAGGGAGCTATCCATTAGTCGGATCTTTCTTAACAAAAAGAGAAGAAACTTAAAAAAAGGGGAAACGATTGATAGGTATAGTTTTGAAAGAAGGAATTAAGGTGGAGGTAAGCAAAAAAATGGAGAAATGGG
>Ga0315908_10003765_pt1 | contig 11015 bp, 1 predicted proteins | sample LakEriMetagenome_12_FD_203520 | JGI IMG/M metagenome (GOLD analysis project Ga0315908, IMG submission 203520) | Freshwater fungal communities from buoy surface, Lake Erie, Ohio, United States - Buoy 4 MA124 | ecosystem: Environmental > Aquatic > Freshwater > Lake > Lake biofilm | place: USA...
GTCGGCCAGCGCTGCACAAGTTGCCTTCGGGTATGTGGTTCTCACTCCTGCCCGCTCTTTGTTATCGCTTTGAGAGGTCACGTAGCCTGTGGAATCGCCAACAGTGGATATGGTAGCCTATTCCGAGGTTACTCGTGCTGCATGACAATTTGGTTGACCCATCTTGAACATAGGATTGACTGCTGCATGTGTGAATCGTTTTTCTCAGCTCCAAAAGTGATGGGATGGTGAATCGGCGTGTCGGCGAGTGGCATCACAGCGGCGAATTGCGGACGCAGGACTACTCGCTGCTGCAGGATCTTTTGTCTCGCGCCAGACTTCCCCAGGTCTATTCTTCTTACTTCTTAAAGGCGACGGCAAATTTTTGCTTCAACATGCAACACAAGTGCCTGTGTGATGAGAATTCGCACACGGGTACCATTTTTAAATGTGTAAAAATTCTCATGCAATGTGCAACAAGCTATTGAGCTTGATGAAAGAGGACTGATATATATCTGTTGAGCTTGGACAGGGGTGTGGAACCTGTGCACAAATGGAAAGTATAAAGCGGCTCTTTGTGGCGAAGCGAACAGCTGCAGCAACTGTGCTGCAGCTTGACGGATTTTGTGATGGACTGGTTAGCCTGGCCGAGACCATCTCCGAGTGCCTACTCTCCGGCAATGCCGAGGAGTTGCCACGTCTGAAATCCTCCACAGAGGTTCCATGACCATTTGCAATATTTCCATGCAGATACGAGTTATTGCGTGTTTGGATTCGTCTTCTAATCGCCAATTCGTTGGGTTCTGAGCAGTTGGACTTGATTCCCTGGAGCCTGGAGTCGAAAGCGGAGGGCCTGAAAGATATTACACATGTTTTACATCGGCTCATTGGACGATTGATCGCTATCCTCAATCAAGTCAACTAAGTTTCTAGGCCACAGCAGTCAAGCTAATCAGATATGTACATGAAGGTAGGGTGCTGCTGAAAGCGTCGCAATGTGACATTGACTCGCACCAATATGGACAGGAGCAATCGCCGCACAGTCAAGAGTGAGTCAACAGATAGCTGGCATTGGTGCAGTCTCCACCAAACAATTAGTGCAATTATTTTTTCTCCCAGGCAAGATTTTTATCTATGTACATAAATATTTTCAGTCATCAACTCTGAACTTGCTTGAGAGCTTCGTGCTGCAACACTACTGAATGCAGCGTTTTTACTTGCGTCTGCAACATCGATGATAACTGTTGCTCCTCTTCATACTCACCCTCTAACCTCGCCACAACTGACTGGAGATATGCATTTTCTGCGCCTAAGTTGTTGAACGACTTAGATAGTTTGTCCACAGCTGTGAAGAATGTGTCGTCGATGTCATCCAGTACCATCTTTAACTGCCGATGGGTGTGGGCAAATTCCTCGGATTGGACTGTGAGCTGATTCTGCAAGGCGTCGCATTCTTTCTCAAAACTGTCGATTTGCTCCTGACTCGACTCCGCAGCCTTCTCCATCAAGGCTATAAGACATTTCTTGGTCTCATCCACACGCTTCATCTCCACGATTTGCATCTCCAACTCAGTGTTGGTAGATCGCAAAACATCGATTTCCTTCCTCTCCATTGCTAGTCCGGTTTGGATGGTTTTGAGCTGGGCTTGACCTTCGACTCGTATATCGTGCATCACATTCAGCCGTGCCTCGAGCACATCCTTTTCTGCCACATACTCAGAAATCTGCTGCTGAAGCGCTTGAATCTGATCGTGCTGGTACGCGATAATTTGGCTGGCCGACACGGTCTCCGAATCAAAGCCATGAACTTTACCCTGCCAATTGCCCAACAGTAAATGCGCCCTTTGCAACCTACTGCGACTTTGTAGCACCTCATCACGAAGAGCCAAGACAGCGGAGTCTGACTGGAGGATGATTGCTTCGAGCTTCTCGATTTTATCCGAGGCCAGCTGCACAAGACGCTCTGAAATCTCAGCGTCTGCCTTGTATTCTGCAACTAGGGCAACAGGTACAGCATATTCGTTAATTCTGGATTTCAGCATCGAAATTTCAACGAATTGTTCACCATTTTGCATTTCTAGATCTGCTATCTGCCCAGCTAGCTTCTGGTTTTCCGTCTCTTTCTGCACAATATTGTTGTGCAGAGAATGAATTTGGCTCTCTAAGATGTTCACAAGTTTTTGGTTTGATTGGTTTTCTGACTGGAGACGCGTCATTTGGGAAGTGTGCAAATGCTGCTCATTAAGACTTGTCTCAAGCTGCAAAACCATGGATTTTTGCTCCTCAAGGCTTGACTCAAGCTGCGTCATGAAAACTTTCCGAGTATTTAGCTCAGAGTAAGATTGGATCGATAAAGCTGCACCTTGCTGCAATGAATGGCTGACGCTTCCCAGCTTCTTCTCCAAGTCATCTATCAAAGCATCCTGGAGTTCAGCACAATTGGCAGCGCACAAGACTTGGGACCTTGCCACTCCTAATTCTGCTTCAAGATTGCACACACGTTCGCTCAGATCTACAGTATCAGCCCTGCTCTTCAGCAGCTCATTACGCATGTGCCTCGAATCAGTCAGCGCATGTCCCATAGACGACTCCAAAGAAATCACTGTGGCAAATATGTCGTCCATGTATGATTCTGTTGATTCCATGGCATCTTCTAGGATACGTATGCTCGAATCGTTTTGAAGCGCAGCTTCCATACAGCCTCTCAGCTGGTGCTCTAACATGAAAACTAGCTTTTGCTGAGCAATCTTGTCAGCACTGAGCTGATCAACGAAAGCGCGTTGTTCGTGAAGAGCCAACCCCGATTCCTCAAGTGCCATATCAAGAAACTTTTCGCGTGACACATTCGATCGAACAGAGTCGACCAACTTGCCCATGATGTCCATGAGGTCATCCGTGGCTCGATGGATCCCATCCATGAGAATGCCGCAATGCACGTCTCCTTGATTTTGCTGTTGTAGACTGTACTGCATGTGCACAATGTTGTCGGACAAGCGTCGATCCCGCTCCTTTGTTTCTGACAGCGAAGAGTCCAAGGCACCATTTGCCTGCTCCAGTCGCCCGACATTTACCTTCATGGACGACACCTCGTCTTGCAGCTCAGTGATGAGCGTGTTTTTTTGCACCATATCATGCTGAAGATTTTTAATAGTCTGCTCAAGATTTTCAATGGTCTGCTTTTGCTCACGAGTTTGAAGGGTTAAAATATGTAGTTCGTGCCTAACAGCAGCAGCCTGAAGAGCCTCCTTTTCTATTTCAATCTTCCCCGTCTCTTGATATAGGATCTGCATGTTCAAAGATTGGACTTGCTTTTCCAAAAGACCTACCAATTGCTGTTTTTCACCCACCAGCTGCTGTGTCCGAGCCAACTCACCGTCGAGATTGACTGCGCCCACGCGCAAAGTCTTGAGTTCAAATCTGAGAGCATCACCCGCGATTTGCTCTGCAGTCAATTTCTCACAGACACTTCTTGATGCTTTCTGAAGCTCCAACACCAGCGTCTCAAGGCCCTGAATCTGTATCTGCATGCAAGCTACAATGGCTGAATGCTGGCCGTCAGCGTCGGCTTGACTGTTCCGACTTGCATCCAAAGCAGATCTTAATTCCTGCAGCTGCAACACCAGATCGTTCTCATTTTCTGTCTTGGCCTCCTGTAGTGCTGTGATGACACGTGTCTGATCATTTTGTTGCTCCAGGATAGAAGAATGCAGAGAAGTCTGCTGCTCTTCAAGATAAGCAATATACCTCTGCTTTCCCAACAAGTCAATGTGCATCTCTTGTGAACAAGCCTCCAATTCATTGATTTTGTTCCGCCCATTAGCTAGCGCAAGACTTGTTTTCGAATGTTCTGCTTTCTCGAGCTTTAGCCTAGTCTCAGCGCTTGCGAAGCTTTCTTTGATTCGCTTTACTTCTTTGTGACATCTTTGCAGTTCAGACACTAAATGGTTTTCGCTGAGTTCTAAGGACGTCTGTGTCAGTAGATCGTCAACTCTTAACTCGTCTGAAATGAGGCCAACAGCACAGCGTAAAGATTCAATATTGAAGTTCTCATGTTTCAAGCTCCTCGTAATCGCAGTACTGATATTATCGAGAGCTTCTTCCGCGATGTCCAGGGTCGCTTGCACTTGCAGACCCTCACGAAATCGCTCGCTTTTTTCAGTTTGCAAACTGAAATGAGACTTTCGGCATCTGTCGAGGTCGTCCTCCGTTTCTGCAAGCCTTTCCTGCAGGACGTGCATGCTGTTCAGACTTTCCAGCAATTTTCCCTTTTCTGTGGCATTTGACATTGCCAGACTTTGCACCGTTTCTAGCTGATTCTGCAGAACAGTGACCAGTTTTTCTCTGGATGACAGGTCAGACTCCAGCTTTCCCAATTTGACCTCATCTTCAGCCACTGCCTGCTGATAATCAGCATTCGTGCTTGCTGCTTCTGCCAGATTCGCGGAGAGCTTTGTGTTTGTGTCCTGTAACTCTTTGATTCTGTTTTTCATATTCTCCATTTTGGAAACGAGGTTTCTCAACAACAAATGAGGGGAATCAGCATAAATTTGTGGTTCGATTTCGTCGGTGCACAATTTCTGCAAAATATCGCAGTGCCGATCTTGAGATTGTCCAGCACGGACTAGTATCGAAACAATCTGATCAACAACACATTCGATGTGGACCAAATGGGTTGCAGCTTGATTGATGTCCTTAGATTGAGAAGTTGTCGTGGCTTGAAGCCCTAGAACTTCATGTTGGAGGCTACTGACTAGACCTGACAGTTGGTGGACCTGATTGTCCAGTTTTTCAGCATCCAGTGACTTCTCAGCAAGCCGGCCTTCTAGGTCTTGAACATAGGTTTCCAGTCGCTTGAGATCGAATTCCTTCTCTTGACCCCATGCTCTCTGGCTCAGAAGGCTTTGCTCAGTGGACTGCAACATGGTTTCCAAATTACGCGCGAGCCTCCGGAAGCTCCTTAGCTCATTGATGTCGTAAGTATGCTGACATACATTTGCTACCATTTCAGTGACCTGCGTCACACCGCTGTCCAGCAATGCAACCTTAGCGTCGACTTCTTGGGCGTAGAAATGTGCACGCTCAGCATAGCCATTGGCGCGCTCGGTTTCAAAGGCCAACCTTTGAGAGACTTCCACCAACATTGCCTGCGTTGCCTTCAACATTACCTTGTCATATCTGAGCGACACGATTTCGTTACCCCTTACGCAGGCGTCTTGTACCAGGGCACCGACCCTTGAAAGGTCACGTTCAATGCCGTCAATCATGCTGGTTAAAACTTCATTGTACTCACGAGTTATACATAACACTTCTTGTGATTCCACGAGGCTTTTTGATAAGCGCCCCAACTCGCCATCCTTGCGCAAGAGCTGATTTTTGTCCTGTAGCCAACTAATATCCATGTGTTGAATCTGCATTTCCTTTTCCTTGAGGGTTACCTGATGAGCAGCAAGCGACCCCTGTAACAAATTTTGCTGCTCCTCCAGGTATGTAATGAGTCTTTGCTTCTTCATCAGGTCCTTGTGATATTCTTGCACCGACCCCTGCAACTCATTCACTCGATAAGTAGCCTCAGCAAGAGCCTCATTGGCCCGTAGACAACCTTGCTCTTCTTTCAGCAGATTCTCCTTGACCAAGGCATTGTCAACTGTCAGAATCCTGATTTCTTCTCTACATTGTGCTAGATGCCCGAGCAACCTGTCCACCTCTGAACGCAATGTGCATCTGTCTGGCTGTGCATTGCCTAGCAATGGTGTGAAGGCCGCCGCCAGATTCTCCACAAGGCCAATGGCACGTCCCGTGGAGACCGCATTGATCTCCTCCTGCTCCGCGATGCTTAACAGGCTTGCAGAGACGTAATCCGTCTGCTGTTCAATATTGAATATGAGGTCTTCCACCTGGCGACACTCACGCGCTCTTTGGGCAATCTCTGATTGCAAGGCGACTATTTTCTTCTGGTGTCTATCACTCTCACTGAGTCTGCGTGCTCTCTCATTCTCCAGATCAATCATTATTGCATCCAGTCTCTCTTGGAACTCTTGCATCTCCATCTGACTTTTTGAATGCACATGCTCGAGAAAACTCAAATTTTCCTTCAGTTGACCCTTCTCAGACGCGTGCTGCAGACCCGCGTGGTGCAGCCCCTCCAGCTGCTCTTGCAAGGCTGCGAGTACTCGTTCTTGGCCGTTGCTACTTTGCGAAAGCGTATCAACATCACGTTGCAAAGAATCATTCTGTGCCCGCAATTGCACGTTGACAGAGATTTGATGGGCCAACTTGTCTTCAGCCTTGAGCCATGCCCGATGACCATCGCGCAGAGCAGATATATCAGCAGTCCGATACGTGACCTCATCAATTATGGGCTGCAGCATCACCAGTTGAGCTTCCATGTGATTTGCTATTCCACGTGAGCGCTCAAGGTGATTGAGCGCTGCAGAAGAGATATCATGCACTACATTATTCAGGGTCTCGACAGCAGTTGCTGCTAGCTCCAAAGACTCGCCGATGTCATCATGAATTTGCGCATGAGCCTGTTTCAACTCCATTGTATTCATCTTCATGTCCTCCTTATCTCTTTCGTGCATGACGATGATTCCTAAGAAGCGAGGGACAGAGAGGGTGATCCAGCGAACGAATAGGAGAGAAGAGAGAGAAAACGCGGGTCAGCACGAGAAAGTGTGTAAGCCTTGGACCAAATCGGTGCTTGAGGCTGCGAGAGTAACTTTACTCTCGCAGTAAGCGAGAGTAAGTGTGTGTGCATGTGCATGTCTCGGTGGGGGAGGAGCAGGAAAAGAAACTAGGGGCAGGATGCACGGCAAAAGATGCCCGCCTGCGCAATGGTCATCGCCCGATGCAAGCGAGCGAACGTGCGAGGGGGCGCACGGGCGGGTGGGCATGACTTGCGCGCGGGCGCACCGGCGCCAGCTGCAGGACTGCATGCTTACCGCTTAGTGTCTGGATCTGCTCCTCGAGCAAGATAACATGTTTCTGTGTCGCCTGGTGTTCAGTGCTCACTTGGGCCAGCTTATCTTGCTCACCCTTCAGCACCTCCCGCAGCAGCTCTATTTCCGAACGACAACTTTCGAGTTGGGTTTCCGATTTGATCAGATTACGCTCTACTGCGAGCATCTCGTCTTTGGTACGATCCCGATTCACACGTGTTTCTCGAAGTTGTGCCTCACAATCCGAGAGGCGATTCTTGACCGTCTGGTATTGTTCAGAGACTATAGTTATGCTGGAGTTCAGGATTTCATGATCACGTAGCAGAATTGCATGCTCATCAGCAAGCTTGTCTCTGGCAATGAGCTGCGTGGTGCACTCCTGGAGCTCATTCTGCAGCTTTATTTTATCTGTCTCATATTTCATTAGCATTTCATGCAGAGAAGCACTCCTGGCTTCCAGTTTGTCAATGTGAGAAGACTTCAAGAACACGTCACCTTGGATCACATCATAATCTTCTTCCAGCGTTTGAATTCGCGCAGTATGATGTTTCTTCTGATCTGTCAGTGTCTGTACCTCTAATGTTTTCCCCTCAAGGGCAGCTTTTATTCCAGCGTGCTCAGTCTGCAAGGCATTGAAATTGGTCAAGCCCTTCTGATGTAGCGAAGTGACCTCGTGCAAGCGCATTTCGAGACCGTGTAATTCAGCAGCTGCATCCGATTCTCGGTTCAGAGAAAGGTTGAATCTGTGTGTTAGGTCCTCATATGCACTGGTTACCTTTTTGAAATTCGACTCAGCATCTTCCAAGGATGACTTGAGCGTAGACGCTTCTTCTTCCAAATCGATCACCTTCAATGCTTGGTGTCTGCAACTTTCTTGCACTTTTTCCAGTGTATCTTCTAGCTCCAAAATCTGTTTTGCATCGCGCTCCAAGTCATCTCTCAAGCCCTGTATCGTATCCTCATTCAACCTTGCTTGATCCTCGAGTTTCTTGTTAGCCTTTGAAAGCTTATTATTTTCTGACTTGGCCGCTGCAAGCTCAGTTTCATGCTGCTCGAGCTGCAAGATCAGCCCATTGTGTGCAAGCTTGGCCTCTTCCCCTTTCTCAATAAGTTTTGTATTCTCCTTCAAAGTGTCTTTATACTTTCTGTCGAGCTCTTCGAGTTCATCATCCCAAGCTGCTTTTGAGATCTCATACTTGTGTACACTGTCCTCGTGAGCCTTGGTGGCATCATTCAATTTTGCAGTGAAAGCAGATTCCATTTCTGCTTTTGCTCGTTCGAGCCACCGACAGCTGTTCGCGCTCTGCTTGGCTGCTTCCATGCTTTCTGCCAGATTCGTTTCAGCCTCAAGTACTTTTTTGGTCCACTGCATCTCTGACATTTTATAAGCCTCGATGGCATCATGATAGTCATTTCGCAAAGCCATCATTTCATCTGAAAGAGTTCCATCTCGCTGTCTGGCCGCAATTTCCTTGCCCTGTGTCACACCCTGTTGCACTTTTAACTCGCGCAGAGCATCTACAACCGCTTGTTTTTGGATCCCGAGCTCCTGATTGCGACTCTCAAGCATTTCTTTGGCCTGCTCGTAATCTGAGCGAATTTTAATATATTCCGCATGCATTTGCTTCTGGCTTGCGGTCACAACTGCTACTTCCTGTTTCAAAGTCTCTTCTCGCTGCCTGGACGCCAGCAGAGCAGATTCCGCCTCGGTCTGTTTTGCATGTGACTGCTTGAGGGCGTTTGTGCTTTGTGACAGCTCATTTTCACGCTCAGACAGACGTTCTTCGAGGTCCTGGATCCTGTCCTTCACGATTCCCAAGGTCGAAATGGCTCTAACTTCATCGCGAGGGTCCACAACAGCAGCGGCCACACTCCTGTATAGACTTTTATGTTCAGGTGTGAATTGTGCATGGTCACTGTCGCCTGGCGATTCGAGATTATGATCGAATTGGTTGTGCATCAAATCTTTCAAATCGAGCGCCATTCGCAGCATGTCATCTTCGAATTCGTTTCGAGCGCTTTCTAGTCCAAGATTGACTATTTCGCCAGCCCGAGAAGTTTGAGCTAATCTGCTCCGCGACTCATGGTCTAAGGAATTTGCGAGCTTGTCAGCCTCGTTCATCATTCCTTTATATTTTTGACTTAAGGTGATGAACTCTTCCCGTAGACGCTCTCGTTGTTTCGTCACTTTCAGCAGCTCTGCACTTGCTTGCATATGTCTGGATTTCTCTTTCTCGAAAGCGCCTTTGGTTTCGTTCAGAGCACTTTCAAGTTCCTTTTTCGACTCGTGGGCATCTCGATGGGATTGTTCGATCGATTCTTGCAGCGCTCGTTTCTGATTTCGCTCGTCTTTGAGGTCCTGCAGCGCTGTGTGTAGTTCTTGCGTTGTAGCTCGATTTGATTGGGTAAGACTATCTACTGTCTGCGCCCTCTCACTTGCGAGCTGCTCAGCAGCAACTTTGGCTTGAGATGTTTCCAACAATTGAGCTGCAAATCCACCATGTTTTTCTTGCCAGGTCTTCTCAAGGTTTAAGCACCGTGTTTCTCCCTCTTCCCTCACCTTTGCTACCAGATCCTTAAGGCCCTCGATTTCGCTTGTTCGCGAGGCAGCAACATCTTCAACCTCAAACCGCGCCTTAGATTCGTATTCCAACCTTTTCTGTGACATTTCCAAGTCACCAGCTAAACAAGATTTTTGAAATTCTATGGATTGAACATGATCTTTCAAAGTGATGATAGTCGCATCTCTCGCAAAAATAGCATCTGTGGCGACTGCGTTCTGCGTCCTGCTGTCATGGAGTTTCCCCAAAACATCGTCAAGTTCCGATTCAAGTGCCCGATTGCGCTGCAGCAAGTCGCTGTTAGCTTGCATAAGTGATGAGAGTGTCATTGCTTTTTCATCTCTATCCACCTGAAGCGATTTGACGCTTTCTTCGAGAACCTGTATGTGGGCAACATGCTCTGCTTCGCTCTGAGCATATGTTTTCAGTCTCTGACTCGAAGCTTCGTTTTTCTCTGATAATTCCGTATTCTGGCGAAGGACGTCTGTAAAACGAATGCGGAGAGAATCCAATTCAGCTATTGTTTGCACAAACTGCTGCTGGATCTTTTCTGCCTCCTTTCGCATCTGAGCTAGCTGTGCTTCCATCCCGGACGCTTGAACGGCAGCTTCCGAGTGTTGCTGTCGGGACCTGGCTAACTCCTCCTTGAGCTGTTCAACCAGTTGGGTTTTGTCTTTCAGCTCGCGTGCGGTGGAATTGACCTCGAGTCGGCTTTCCGCAAGTTCTGCGATTAGATGCGCCTCTTGCTGTTTCGAGTCCCGATATTGATGACTGAGACGCGCAACTTCCTCTGAGGCGTTGGTTTTCTCAGAATACATACTTTCATTGATGGTCTGTAGACTTTCGATTTCAGCTTCCTTGGAGCTCAGCAAGCGCCGTATTTCAATCAAATCTGATTGCAATTGCGCAAGCTGGTTGTTTTCTTCGGCATGTTCACCCTTTATCTTACTATAGGACGCCCGAAGGTTTTTTAGTTCACTCTGCACCATACCATTTGTCCTCTCAGACGTCGTCAGCTGTTGCCTGATTTGATTCACCTCGTCAGACATGGTCTTGTTGCTGTGTTCTAGTCCCTGTATCACCATTGCTTGCCCCTCTAGCTTCGATCTGCAAGCGTCCCGTTCCTTCTCAACGCTCCGGAGCTCAGCTTCGAGATTCATAGTTTCTGCTTTGATCTGCTGGAGATGCCGCACTATTTCGTCTCGCTCTTTGCAAGCCAAGAGACGAGCGGCCTCTTTGTTTTCTGCATTTGCAAGAGAGGCCACATTCACAGTCTTAATCTGGGAGATCTCTGCCTGAAGCCGTAATACTTCCTTTTTGGTGTTTCTGAGCTCGTCAGCCATACTGTCCGTGGATTGTTTGGACTGAGCCTGGAGCTCCTTGTACTGTGATTCGAGCTCACTGATTGTACGTCTGAGCAAATCTATCTCAGTAGCCGCTCGGCGATTTGCTTCTTCTGCCCTCTCCAGGCTGTTTTGTAAAACTCTGGATCTGTCTCCAGTTCCACGGACTATATCTTCAGCAGACGCACGCAGTT
>Ga0315908_10003771_pt1 | contig 11007 bp, 12 predicted proteins | sample LakEriMetagenome_12_FD_203520 | JGI IMG/M metagenome (GOLD analysis project Ga0315908, IMG submission 203520) | Freshwater fungal communities from buoy surface, Lake Erie, Ohio, United States - Buoy 4 MA124 | ecosystem: Environmental > Aquatic > Freshwater > Lake > Lake biofilm | place: USA...
CAAGGAAATCATACAAGAATGTATGAACTCTTTGAAAACGAATGACGCCGTTGTGCCCGTTTTACCCATAAAAGAGTCTATTCGAGAACGTCATGGAAAAATCACCCGTGCCGTAGACCGAAGTAACTTCATGTTAGTTCAAACTCCGCAGTGCTTCAGGTCTTCAGTTTTGCGAGATGCGTACAATTTGGTTTACCACAGTGGAATAACTGATGATGCTTCGCTCGTAGAATCCTTGGGTATTGAAGTACAGTTGGTGGATGGCAATGAGGACAACATCAAGATCACCACGCAAAAAGATTTAATCATCGCGGAGGCCATATTGGCAAATCAGAATAAGGAATAGGATAATTTAACGATTGTATCCGCAATCAAAGGATTATCTTTGCACTTTACGAATTATTGAAATGAAAGTAACACAACATTTACAGGAAGCGAAATCGCCACTTTTCTCATTTGAAATTCTTCCCCCATTAAAAGGTAAGAGCATTCAATCCATTTTTGATGGAATAGACCCCTTGATGGAATTTAAGCCGCGATTCGTGAATGTTACGTACCATCGTGAAGAGTTCATTTATAAAGAACGAGAAAATGGTTTATTGGAAAAAATAGCCATTCGTAAACGCCCGGGGACCGTTGGGATTTGTGCAGCAATCATGAATAAGTACCAAGTCGATGCTGTACCTCATTTAATTTGTGGTGGTTTCAGTAAGGAGGAAACAGAAAATGCATTGATCGATCTTCAGTTTTTGGGGATTGATAATGTCTTGGCTTTGCGTGGAGATTCCATCAAAACAGAAAGTACATTTCGACCGCATCCTGATGGACATCGTTATGCTGTAGAGCTAATTCACCAGATTTCTGAGATGAATCGTGGGACATATACCATGGACGATGTGCAGTTGGAACCAACGGCGTTTTGTATTGGAACGGCTGGTTATCCTGAAAAGCATTTCGAAGCGATGAACATGACAACGGATTTGCAGTACTTGAAAGACAAAGTAGATGCTGGAGCGGAATACATTGTGACACAGATGTTCTTCGATAATCAAAAGTTCTTTGATTTTGTTGCTGCTTGTCGTGCGATTGGGATTACTGTGCCAATTATCCCGGGGTTGAAGCCGATCAAAACAATGGACCACATCACGTTCTTACCGAAATTTTTCAAGATTGACTTTCCAGAAGCACTATCGAACGAATTGTTGAAATGTAAGGACAACAAGCAAATTGAGCGATTGGGTATCGAGTGGGGAATTCAGCAGTCGAAAGAACTTCGTGATGCTGGTGTTCCATGTATCCATTACTATACCATGTCAAATTCATCAATGGTGCGCGCAATCGCATCTGAAATTTTCTAAGTTTTCCTATGAAGAATGCACTTTACCTATTCTTTGCGCTAATCGTTCTGAGTGCTTTGAATATTACCTTAGCTCAAAGCAAGGGTCTCCAACTTAAAAATGTATTGGTCATTGGTCAGTTGGACAAACCAGAGGATCGCTATTCAATGGAAATCAACGTAACTGAGATTTTGACAGAACTTGGGGTAAAAGCAATTCCTTCATTGAATATGCTCAAGTTGGGGACCGATGCATCGTTAATTGCAACGGATTCTATGAAACAACTAATCTCAGCAAAGGGAATTGATACCTACTTACTTGTTTCAGTGCGGGGTTATGATAAGATCTTTAAGGCCACAACATTGAATGATGATTTCAATACAGCATTGGGAGCGGGTAATTTGTTCCCGTTGTACCGCGATGAAATTGTGTCGGTAAGTTTTGAGTTTAAGTTTTTCCGCAATGGTGCTATGGTTCAGTACGATATCATCAAATGTGGTAACGTGTCCAATCGTGACGCGGTAATCAAGAAGTTGCGAAAACAGCTGCGCAAGATCGCCGCAAAGAATTGGAAGTAAACGAGTTCAATTTTTTCCTGGACCTAAGGCTTTTATTGGAAGCTAACCACTCATTTTTATTATTGTATGTGCAGAAATAACACATTCAATTTGATTTTTCAAGTTATTGCAAGAATTTGATGACTATTATATTCTTCCTCTCTATTTACCGATATTTAACTAAACACACATACCAAATCGACGTTATTTATCCTATTTTGACAATATTTCTAATTTGTTCGTAGGAAATATTAAGCAATTCAGCGAATAAATTATAGTGTTCATGGATTAAAACGCGTACAATTAATTTATTATATAAAAATACTCAATAAAGAAGGGTAAATTCAAATAATACGATTATGTATGACAGTTAAGGTCGTTGTACTTTTGTGTTATGAGTAAAACAGTAGCAGAAAAAATCAGAATTGCACGCTTAGCAAATAGCTTGAGCCAGCAAAACATGGCAGACGAACTTGACCTAACGGTAGCTGCCTATTCGAATATCGAACGTGGTGTTACAGAAATTTCTGTCAAACGTTTGTTACGAATTTCAGAAATTCTTGGTGTGAGTGCCATTGATTTGATCAATGACCCAGCTCCGAAAATTTTTAATGAGCCTTCGTCAAATGACTATTCTTCTAATGTACTATCACAACAAGTATATCAGTTGATTAAAGAAATTCAGTCGTTGACAGACCGTGTAGATAAATTGGAGAAAGTGCGCGCCAAGAAATAATCGCATTAGCGAGCCATCAGCTTCGCAACATATTTTCCAATAATATCGAATTCCAAATTAACTTCCATATTCTTTTGTAGAGTATGGAAGTTTGTGTTTTCATACGTATATGGGATGATGCACACAGAAAACTCATTTTCTTTCGAATCAACCACCGTTAGGCTTGTCCCATTAACAGTAATAGACCCTTTCTCAACAGTTGGCATTGCGGGAGCATAGCTAAAAGTGTATTTCCAACTTCCACCTTGATCTTCAACATTGATACACGTGCCAACCGTGTCCACATGTCCTTGAACAATGTGTCCGTCGAGTCTTCCATTCATTAACATGCAGCGTTCGAGATTCACTTTGGTGCCTTCCATCCATGAAGAAAGATTCGTTTTTTCCAAAGTCTCTCGAATGGCAGTAACGGTGTATTGATTGCTAGTAATGTCAACTACAGTTAAACAACATCCATTGTGGGCCACACTCTGATCGATTTTTAGTTCATGGGTGAATGACGATTCAATCGTGAAATGAATATTTTCATTTTCCTTTCGAATGGCTCGCACAACGCCGATTTGTTCTATGATTCCGGTAAACATTGTATTTTTGCTCAAAGATACGCATTGCAGTGATATGATATTGTTTTCCCTTTTTCGAGCACCCTTTGGGGGAATTTTAAAATTGGTGATTCCATTGTCGTCGATTTTATTGCTGTTTTCCTGCAATCCTGTTGTCTTCGTTAAGAAACAAGGGGCTCGGCAATTGAAGCGGAAGGACATTCTACCCTTTACTTTATCGACAGAAAACTTCACGATGAAGTATTGGAAGGGCGGGAATGGTCCTGTACTTCTTTTTTTGCATGGCTTTGGTGGAGATGCACTTTTTACCTACCAAAACGAATTGGCTATTCTTGCCAAAAATCACACGGTGATCGCTCCTGACTTGCTCTGGTTTGGAGAAAGTCATTCGAGTTTACCAACAAACATCGAAAGTCAAATTAGTGCGATCGAAAGATTACTCAAGGAATTAAATGTCGATACCTTTTCGTTGATTGGTCAAAGTTATGGGGGATTTATTGCGGTGCTCTTGGCAGAAAAGTTTCCAGAAAAAATTGACCGTTTATGCATTGCCAATTCACCTGGACCGGTATACAATAAAGCGCTTATTGATGAGGTATGCGAAACGCACGGGTTCAGTTCGATTCAAGATGCTTTTGTTTTCGATACGTATGAAGGTGTTCAACCCTTATTGGACTTGGCTTCCTATAGCAATACTAAATTTCCTGTTTGGCTTTTGAAGTTGATGTATGAAACAAATTTTTCGTCGTACAAAAATGAGCAACGCGGTTTGTTGTCGTCTCTTATGGCTGAGCCTGAGCGGCCCGAAGCAATAGACGCACTGAAACGAATGCATGTGATGGTACTTTGGGGTGAGTATGACGAATTGTTTTATCTCTCAGAAGGACAACGCTTTGCTGACGCAATAAACGCTAAATTTGTGGTGATCAAAGATGTAGGTCACGCGCCACAAATGGACGATCGAAAAGCGTTTACTAAGGTTGTCAAAGAATTTTTTAATTAAATAGAAAAAAATGAGTTTTAGGTTAATGATCAGTTTAGGGTTGGTATCCATTGTGTTTAGTCATGTAAACGCACAACTTGTCGATACAACCAAAGCAGGTATATTCCGCTTGGGTGGCGGCTTGGATGCGTACTATGCGTTGAACTTGAAAGACATGAAAAGTAATAACATTCCTTATTTTGTGTCATCGGCGCGTAACAATGAGTTCAATATCAACATGGCCTACCTTGATTTTACCTTTGAAAGCGAACGGATTAAATTTCGTTTTGTACCAGGGATGGGAACATACATGAACGCCAATTATGCCGCAGAACCAGGCTTATTGAAGATTCCATTGGAAGCAAAAGGCGCGGTGCGTTTGGCAAAGAAAAAGGATGTTTGGTTAGAAATGGGGGTCCTTGGTTCGCCCTATACCAATGAAAATCCATTCTCTAAAGACCAGTTGATGTATTCCCGTAGTTTGGCTCCAGAATATGTGCCATATTACATGTGTGGAGCACGTGTGACATCACAATTGACGGATAAGTTTAAATTGAGTGCTTTTGTCATCAATGGATGGCAACAAATTAAGGATGTGAATGATGGCAAATCTTTAGGTACCTCTGTGGAGTACAAGACGGGAAAACATTCTACCTTATTTTGGAACACCTATATTGGGAGTGAGCGCTCTAGCCAGAATACCGACTTTAGGAATCGCTATTTTACAGATGTGTATTGGGTTTATCAAGGTGGTCCGAAATGGTCGTTCTCTTCATGTGTTTATTTCGGTAATCAGCAACGCATGCTTACGAAGTTGGAGAATCATTTCTGGTGGCAAGCCAACGCTGCGGCGCGTTACTCTTTTGGCAAGTGGGGATCTATTTCTGCTCGGGCAGAATATTTCCATGACCCACACGCTATTCAACTTTCGCCTATCACCACGGCCAATGGTTTCAAGTGCTTCGGCTATTCCTTGGGCTATTCTATTCCTATTGAATCCAATGCGATGATTCGCTTTGAATTCAAGGATTTGGTGTCGAGAGGGAAAGGATTATTTTACGATCAGAGCAATGCTGAGGTAAAATCAATGCCTTTGCTGTTTGCCAATCTGACGGTGTGGTTTTAGACTACAATTCACATTCAGGTAACATTGAACTTTAAAAATTTCGTAATTTCGCGAACCCGAGAAACCAATACCTTACAGTGTTAGTAGGGTATTCTGTTTCTTTAGGTTATGAACGAGTTAGGTAAGAATTTCCGAATTATTATATTCGGTTTGGAGTCTCTATCTTATGTGTGACTTCGAATAACCCAACTGTTTTCATTTGACTAATTGTCTCTAAATCAAATTTTTAATTGGTTTTTCACCTGTTTAAGTGAATTTAGTCGTAAGTAAGCGACAAATAACCGAATCGAAGGAATCGTTTGTGGGAACTTTGTAATGTCGAATTCAGGGAACCACTTCTGAAGGGAAACAGGATCATTATTCAACTATTTAAATTTTCACAGATGAACAGCTTAAGAAACAAGGTGAATTTAATTGGGCGTCTCGGAGCACAGCCAGAAATTTCCAGTTTAGAATCAGGTCGCATGCTTGCGCGATTTACACTTGCAACAAATGAGAGGTATAAGGATAAAAACGAAGTGTGGCAGGACAATACGCAATGGCATACCATCAATGCTTGGGGAAAGGTCGCTGAAAAGGCACAGAAATCTCTCGATAAAGGAGTTGAGGTGGTTATAGAGGGAAAATTGGTGCAGCAATCCTATGAGACAAAAGGGGGTGAAAAGCGCTACTCCACAGTTGTTGAAGCATCCGACTTTATGCTAATAAGTCCGAAATCAGCAAAAGAATAAAAGATAAACGAATTGATATAAATGGATCTCTATGAATCATGTCAATTTGATCGGGAAGGTTTGTTCCACGCCAAGGATTTTAGAAATGGAGAATGGTCGAAGAATTGCGCGTTTCACCATGATGACTGTAGAGTGCTACTTGGATGAAAAAGCGGTAACTAGAACGCGCTGTCATTGGCATCGTCTTATGGCATGGGGTAACTGGGTCAGGATATGCGAAGAACACGTTGTCGATGGCACTGAATTAGCGATTCAAGGAAGCCTAGTGACGCGCTTTTACTCTACCGGAAAAACAAGGCGAATAGCCGCTGAAGTTGAAGTCAATGACATGACTATCTTATAGATTTCATTGTATGAATAAATAGACAACGATGATGAGAAACCACATTACATTGATCGGCCGCGTAGGTACATATGCGGAGATTACAAAGTTCGATAACGGAAGTAAGGTTGCACGATTCAGTATGTCAACAGAACGAAGTTATCGTGCATCCGATGGCAAGATAAAACAAGATATTGAATGGCACAGGCTTTTCGCGTGGGGAGATATGGCTCAATTCATCGAAAGTTATGCGGAGAAGGGTAAAAAAATCGCGATACATGGTAGACTGGTAAAGCGTACATTTCTAACGAAAGATGGTGCTCGACGAAGTGTGACGGAGGTGGAGGTTAAGAATTTTATGGGCATATAACATTAACCTAGCAACTCTACTACGCTAAAGAGGACGGTCGCCAATGGCGGCCGTTTTTTATTATTTGGCTTCGAGGGCCTCAGCCAACACGAGAACCTCAGCCAACACGGGAGCCTCAGCAAATACGGGAGCTTCAGTCAACGAGTTTTGGCTAGCAAACGATACAATATATCTTTAAACCGTTGCACTATTTTGTTGCCTGAGGCTATCGAAGTCAACACGTTCCGTCTAGTAATTCCTGCGGTCGTTCCACAACTGACTTCGGATGCCAATCATTGGGATATACGAATACCTGCCAAATGCACTATCGTATCGGAACTGTTGCTCGACGAAAGCGTTTAAATTCCCTTGTTTGGAAATTAGGTAAGAAACAGTGAGTAATGTTCTAAACCCATTGTTGCCTAGTCCCTGACCTATGTGATGGCCATAATTCGTTGTTCTAAATGTATAAGGAACATAGATATCACCACCATAGCTGCTCCCATCTTTGTCATATCCACGGAGGAAGTAACTCACAAACAAATTGCCACTCCACCGGTCTTTTTTAACCTTAACCTCGCCCAAAAGTTCCATGAAATTAGAACCGTATGGATGTGCTAGTGTCATATCTTGGTTACCATAATTCTGCCCATTGTTGAGGTGAGAATAAGTAAACGGTCGCACAGCATTGTATTCGAGTCGATAAAACCAGAGTGCTTTGTGCGCTTCAATATTTCCTTTCACACCTATTTGTCCACCATACTTGTTGGCCCACCATCCTGTTTTGTTTTTAATTTCAGTTAAGAAAAACTCATCTAAGATAAACTGACCATAAATTGTGTGTTTTTTGATGTGGGCGCTGAAGCTTACTCCCAAAAGCACATTGTCCGAAGAGCCAAGCGCGTATTCCTGAGGACGATAGAAGATTACAGGATTGAGGTATTCAACTTCATATCCTCTGCGTAAAGCCGTGTCTTTAGGTTGGAAAATGACAGTTTCAAAAACACCAATATTCAACCATTTCGCTGCATTAAAACTAATGTGATGTGTTGCGCCATTTTTCAAAAACCAATTGTCATTTTTCTGTTCTCTAAAGAATTGATACAACACCGTATATTCCAAGCGCCAAAACTTCGCACGAATTTGTCCGAATGGATAAGGCTTACCATAATCACTTAAAAACAGCGAACGCGATCCTTCACCGATAAAGTTGTGGTCTAGTCCAACTTGGAAATTAAATATTGAATTTGGTGTGTATCCAATTCTTGCACGCACATCTGTATATAACGTATTGTTTTTGAGTGGGCTAGAAAAATACGTTTTTGGTGCGTAGATAGAATCACTCAACCCAATCCCCTCGATGGCACCAACGCGAAAAGCCCACTTATCCTTAATGGAACTTTCAAGAAGAATTCCAGCGCCAACGCGGTATTGCGCGAACCCTCCATAGCGGAATCCAGCTTCACCAATTGATGTTATAGATAGAAAAGAGGAATCTTTGTGCAGTTGACGTATTCCCATTGAATGTTGACGAATCAAAGGCAAAACACCAGTATGTGTCTTCAGTGTGCGTGGCAATACTGCCTGTTCACCTGGTTGTTCTTCGACTACGAAGTTGATGCCACTTTGTCCAAAACCAAAGTGACAGATGAATAAAACTAGGGTGAGTATCCACTTCATCAGAAATCCGAATAACGATTGTTAATTGCTGTCCGCAGCCCGAAATTCAACGCACTCGTCATGCTCGGATCTGCTGCTGAACCATAACGAAAATCTCCCGAAACAAAGAAACACAAGTTCATCTTTCGGTTGACCCGGTAACCACATTCGACATGATGTAAAATGATGGTGCCGTCAATGGCGAGCTGCTCTTTCGGCACGGAAAGTAACGCTGTTGACCTGTAATCTTTAAGAAGGTAAAGGTTTGTTCGGAAACCAGCATACCATCGTTTTTTATCATATGAATAACGCAGTATTATTTCGTGAAAACTATTTCCTTTTGGATGCGCCATAGCAACGTTTCCATGGGTGTAATTCAGTCTGATGTTTGATGCAACGTACATGTCTTTTGTGGCATAGTTGTATTCGACTTGAATCATGGAAAAGCATTTCTTCCCGAAATAGTTGCGGTAACCCACTTGAGCCGCGAAATGGGAGAGCGAAAAGTTGGAAACCACAAATTGTCCATAAAATCGTTGGTTTTCACTCGCGACAAGTGAGAAATTCAATCCAAGCAATTGGCTTGCCTGACTATCTTTTACGATTAAGCCATTTATTACAGGAATTGGGTTAAAATAGAGAGGATTGATCGGGCTAGATGTGATTGAATCACCTCTATACCACACGACACTTTCAAACAAACTGATGGCCAACTTATCGGTAGCGCGAAAAGTCAGGTAATTGACAGAGGTACCTTTTGTTTCGTAATATGCTTCGACTGTATTGTACACTGCTTTTCGCATGAAATTCATCGATCGCATTCGTAAGTAATTGAATTCCCAATGTGTATTGATCTTGTAATCTAACCTCACGAACGGAGTTGGCAATGCATTGTCGGACAATAGCACCGAACGGTAGCCATCTCCAATAAATTGCGAAGTGTTTCCGGCGCTTATTGCCAGTTGTTGCCAAGGTCTATAAACGATATTTCCCACAGCATAGGCATAATCAAAGGCATCTTCTTTAAACGGCTTGGATCGAGCACTTCCGGGAATAACTGCATTTTGTGTGGTGTAGATTCCAGTTGTTTGATTAGGGTATAGCTCACCAATAGATTGATAAAAGGAGGATTCATAACGCGTAAATCGTGCTTGATTTTCATAAATCGACGTACTAAAGGAAAAGTTCTTCATTAAATCTCCCTCGATAAAAATTCCACGTGTATTTTGAAATAGTCGTTTTTTAGCAGTATCGGAAAAATCTTTTCCAATTGAGAAATCGACAATAGGTGAAATGGATAGGTGATAATCATCTCCCTTGAATTCAAATAGATGTTGTTTAAAGATCCGCTCACCACCATCGTAATACTGAACACTTGAATCGCGTAACCATCGGTCTGAGTGCACATCACCCTCCAGAACGGGCAAAAATCCTGAGCCTGTGGAGTAGTGACTATTTTTCGTGTTGAACAGTTGGTCCTTGTAAAAGGAATGCAATAGCACGGTGTTCTGTTGTGAATAGCTGAAATGAACACCAAGGAAAAGCAATATGACAATCAGAATTCTCATCTCTACTCTTTGGTCATGGCAAATGAATGTGCTACAAAATAGGGATTCGTTAAGTTTTCTTTGTTGTAATACAGTGGCTCAATGCGTTCGGCATGTAGCACGCGTCCACCAACACCTTCTAAGAGTGCTTGTCCAGCGGCGATGTCCCATTCCATGGTTGGGGCAAATCGAGGATAAACATCTGCTTCACCGCGCACTAAATGAAAAAACTTCAAGGCTGAGCCCATACGGATAAAGTTCACTTCGCCATGATTTTCTTTCAGCTCATTGATAAACTTCAAGTCCGTTCCCGAGTGGTGACTCCGAGAACTCGCCATGATGATCGGCGAATTTTGCTCAACTCTACTATTGATTTTCTCCCATTTTGTGGAATCCTCGAAATGCTCAAACTCACTTTCAAATACACCTGTTTCTGCTCCACCAAAAATGAGGCGGCGCATAGTTGGTGAAGCGATTATGCCAAAGACAGGTTTTTTTTGTCGAATGAGTGCGATGTTCACACAGAATTCACCATTCCTTTTGACAAATTCTTTGGTGCCATCTAAGGGGTCAACACACCACAGCTCTTCCCAAAATTGTCGTTCATCGAATGATTTCTTGGCGCTTTCTTCACCGGTCATTGGAATCCCAGTAGAATAAAGGTATTCTTCAATTATTTCCGAAGAGGCTAAATCTGCTTGGGTAACGGGAGAACCATCAATTTTGAATTCAGTGTCAAAACCTTCCGAATAGATTTCCATTATTTTTTCTGCTGCCGCAATGGATGCGCGGATAGCGGTGAGATAATGGTCTGGAAGTAACTGCATAGGTGATTCAAAAATAGCGATTCTTACAAAATGACTAAAAATAAAAAAGGACCGATTTACGGTCCCTTTTTAAAAGTGCTCTATAATTAATGCCGAACAATCAACTTGCGCGTCATTAGTTTTGATTCAGAGGATTCTACTTGAATGAAATATACCCCGTTTTTAAAGTCTGAAAGATTTATTGTTTCTGTACCGTCGGTGATTACATCAGTCATGACAACATTCCCCAACACATCAACAACCTTCATTGTTGCGTTACTCGCTGTTCCAA
>Ga0315908_10003774_pt1 | contig 10998 bp, 9 predicted proteins | sample LakEriMetagenome_12_FD_203520 | JGI IMG/M metagenome (GOLD analysis project Ga0315908, IMG submission 203520) | Freshwater fungal communities from buoy surface, Lake Erie, Ohio, United States - Buoy 4 MA124 | ecosystem: Environmental > Aquatic > Freshwater > Lake > Lake biofilm | place: USA...
AATATTATAAATGAATAAAATATATAAAAAAATTCTTAGAATCAAATCAAATTTAATTTAATAAATAATAATTTAATTAATTAGTAAAATGAATTATTTTAAAGATTTAATAATAAAAAATTTTTATTATAATAGCAAGATTAATAATAAATATAAGAATATACTGAGTTTTAAAAATAATAATTATAGATTTAAATTGAAAAAAAATATTAAAAATAAAACTTATAAATATTAAAAAATCTATAATAATAATAATAATTAAATTACTTGTAAAAAAATTAATAATTAAATTTATAAGATTAATATAAAGAATAAAATTTTTTTGAAATAAACTAAATATAAATAGATTAGAAAAATTAATTGATAGAATAGGATTTTTTTAAACAAAATCAATAATAAATTTTTTGTAATATGTAAAATGATGATTAACAATAGTATAATTAATTAATTAATAAGAAAAATTAAATAATAAAAGAAATAGAAAAAGAAAAAAATAATGATAAAATTTTACAGTCTGAAAAAATTTTATAAGAAATTGAAGATAAAATAGAAATACAGCAAATAAAAATTTGATAATTAAAAATAGATTAATAAAAAGAAATAGATGATTTAAAATCATTATTATAAGAATAAAGTGTTAATGATAAATTAGACAAATAAATAAGATTGGATTTAATAGATTTAGAAATAAGGGAGATATTATGAAATTATAATAATAACTTTAAAATAGATAAAAATATTAACTATTAAATAAATAGTGGTTAATATTCAACTTATCTTGTTTAATAAATTTAATTAAGTCTTAACAACATACAAAAAGAGTTTTAAGAGTTATAATTAACTCAAAAATTTCTAAATGAATAAATTCAGAAGATTTTAAGAGATAATCCTAATTTAAAATAAAGATAATAATTTATATAGCAAAGTATTTAAAATTCATTAAAGTAAAAAGAAATATGTGAAAAATAACAAAAAGAAGAATTAAATAAACTTCAAAATCAAATAAAAATTTATGAAAATTAAAATTAGAATTTAATTTAAGAAATTTAATTATTAGAAAATTTAGAATTTTTATCTTTAGGATAAAATAATATATTTTTAGAAAATATTAAATTAGAAAAGGAAATAAAAGATTGGGAATAATAATTATAACAATTAAAATAAGAATCAATTAGATAAAATCAAATAATGGAAACTGAATAATTTATATTTTTAAATAAAGATGAAATAAATAATAAATAAAATTTTTCTAAAAAACTTTAATTTATTTGCAATAAGAAATTAAAATAAAATATTGAAGTATTAAATAGCAAAACTTAATAATAGCAATTAATATGGTTATAAGAAGAATTAGAATTAAATTTTTAGATAAATAAACTGTAAAGTTAAATTAATTAGTTATATATAGAAAAAGGAGAAAAACCAAAATATGAATTAAAAAACTGAAAAATAAAATTATAGATAAATAATATAAGATATAATAATATATTAAATAATAGATAATAATAATAATAATAATAATAATAATAAAATGTTTGAAAGTATTTTAGAAAAAATATTATAAAAGCATTTAGGGTAATTTTTGATAGGTTTAAGTTAAGAAAATTTAAAGATAGGAGTATGGAGTGGGAATATAAATATAGAGAACGTGAAGATAAATCCTGAAATAGTAAAGATGTTAAATTTGCCATTTGAAATAGTATATTCAGAAATAGAAAGATTGGAGATGAAAGTTCCTTGGAAAAATATATCGAACTAACCGTGCGAATTGTTTATGCATGGATTCCATATTGTTTTAAACATGCAACATTAGTCTTAATGGATGATATAATACAGTGTAGAAAATAAAATCAAGTCAATTCAGTCTTTTGCTTAGAACTACATCAACGATCTCATCATTAAGTATAAGGAAGACAATCAAGAAAAGGAAAAGCAATCCTAAGGGTATTTATAGAAAATGGCGTTGAAAATTTTGGATAATCTTCAAATCAAAATATCCGATATTCACATTAAATTTCAATTTAATAATAATAATACTCACTTTGGTTTCGGATTAGACTTAGATTACTTATAAATTAAAACAACTGATAGTAATTGGAAAATCCAATTTTTTGATCGAACAAACAATACTAATCAAAAAAAAATGAATAAAATACTGTAACTTAAACAGCTTGTATTTTATTGGAATGAGAAGGATGATAATATTGACTAGCAAGATATTCTGGATAAAAAGGGAAAAGAAATAGCATAATAGTTAAAAGATTAGAAAAGAAAAATATTATTTAGTTTGAATTTCGATATTAAATTAGAATAATAATTAGATGAAAATGTAATAAATGGACCAGTTTATAAAAGTTAATTGAATATTGAGCCTATCGACATAAAGTTAAGTAAAAACCAGATATAATAAATGATTGGACTGATGGAGTTTATTAGTGAATATCAATAATAAACTAATCAGTTAATGAGACAAAAATATGTTAAGGATGAAAAAATATTAAAATAATATATGGAATAATTTAAAGAACTATTTATTATCCAGCTGTAAAAATAATCATACAATTATCAGGAAATATTGGACAAGAAGTAAGTGCTATAGTATTAGAGTGTAGTAAATGGATTGGATTAGACAGTGATAGAGCAAATAATAAAAGACATTATAATTGAGTATGAGAAAAACAAATAGATGGAGGGATTATAGCAAAAGATAGTGAAGCAAAAATAAAGTTGGTATGGTTATTTAACAAATCAAAATAATGATTTAATAAATAAACAGGAAACTGCTTAAATAATAGAATTTTTTAATAAGCAGTAGGATGAAGAGAAATTAAAAGAATATAAGGAATAAAACTATACAGAATGGATGGAAGTGGGAGTAAAATTTGAAGGAGGAAGTATGGAAGTGGAGACAGTGAATGAGGATTTAGAAGAAAGGAGGGGAGTGAGATTCAGTTATATAAATATGATAGCAGAGACAAAGATAGATTATAAAATGGAGTATAGTGTCTTGTTCTAATTAGAGAGTATCCAGTTAGATGTAGTTTCTATTTATAAGGGCAACAAGAATCGCATCTTAACTAACCTTGTATAGAAGCAGATCTCCAATAATCAACTTGAACCATTCCTCACTCTCCATTTCAAACACAATATCAACTGCAATAACATTCATGTCTATCTTAATAGTCCAAATATCAAGTACAATTACATTCTTATATCTATTCTCAATGAAATCTCAGACATCAAGACATCAGAGTCCTTCAAAAACTAAGCGATTGACACTTTTGAACAGACTATTTAGTAATAAAAGTAAATGTTGAAGCAGATCAAAAATAAAATAGATCAGCATAAAAAATTACCATCTTACTCTCTCGATGTTTCTCTTAAGGCTCCAGTGATATTGATTCCATTCAGCAGTAACAATGATGATAATGACGAATGTTGGGTGTTTCACTTGGGAGATTTGAAGGTGAAGAACTATTGAAAAGAGTGTGAAGATGAACATAAAGGATTTAGCAATAATTTTTATGTAGATTTAAAGAATGTTAATATGCAATACTTCATGAAGGTCAAAGAGTATGAAGAGAACCATTTAGAAAGAGGCTTCAAACTGATTGATGACTTTGAGATTAATCTGGCCATAAACTTATAATATAATGTATAAGACTCTGATTAGAAACTGAACCATCGAGTAAATTTACAATTGCCTTACCTTAACCTTAACATAAAACGAGACATTTATCTGAAGTTGCAAGACTTTTCTTCTCACTTGAGTTCTAACAACTAGGAATTGATTTCAAATGAGAGACAAGTGCTAATTGATAATGCGAGCAAGATTGGCGAATTATTCTTGTTGGAAGAGAATAATAATTAATGGAAGAAGTACTCTGCAATCCTATCTGGAGGATACATCTATTTGTATCTGAAAAACACTGATAAATACTTTAGCAACAAAATATATATCCGAAATTCATTTGTTACTTTCCCTTCTCAGCCTATTCCTCAATAGTCCTACGCACTTCAACTTACCAATATTTATGATTCTAACAAAATATTCTTAGCTTTCCTCAAGCAATAACATTTAGATTAATGGTTAAAAGTCATCAGGTAGAAGACTGAATCATTAACTTAATTGTAATTCCAGCATTAATAACTCACTCTAAATAAGAATCAAACATAATCAAATGATAAATTAGATAATATAGATTTTAATTAGTTTATTCAAATAGAATGCCTTATTGGGAATGCTTAGATTAACATTCTGGATGTTAAAAATAAGCCAGTGATTCAGTTCAACACTTAAAAAATTCATTATGAGTTATTACAATATCATTAGAGATAAATCAGCTCCATAAAAATATCTTAAATTACTATGCATAACATGTCTAGACAGTTTCTCAATTAAGAGTTAGAGTATATCATTAGGACTGATAAAGATCTAATAGATATTTAAATTCACCAAATCGATGAAAAGCATCCTAATTATTAACTTATTGATACTTCTATCTTTATCAACCTAGAAAGCATTCAAATCAATTATTAACCCGATACTATTCTTTACATTCTATAATTTTTCTCTGCTAATAATGTTACTACTAATACCAATAGTGTTAATATTAATACTAAAAATAATATGATAGAAAGTAACACTGAAATTAATTAATCACAAACTTAATAATAATAATAATAAGAATAAATGATTAATAAGAGTAATAAAGAGAAGTAGGCGATGAATATGAAATTCGGATTAAAGAGTATTGAGATGAATTTGATTCATAGAATGAATAATGTGGTGATAAATAGCTTAGAAGTAAGTAGTGGAGAATTAGAATATAAAAAATATGAAGATAAGCAGAATTTGAGTATGAAATTAGGTAATTTATAATTTTTTGAATGCACAGAGTATCCTTTTACAATAATAATAGAAAGTGAGTAGAAGGAGGGTAAATATAAGGGAATGAGAAAGTAATTATTAGGAATGGGAGATAAGAAGAGTGGAAACTTGGTTAATGTTGAGATGAGGATGGTAAATGAGGAGAATAGATTGAAAGGGGAGGAGAATAGATTGAGAGTGGAATTGAATGAATTTGAAGTGAATATTCAATTGGAACCTATTCTTAGGTTATTAGACTATATTTAGTATCAAATTCTGGAAATGCTATCTCATCATGTCATTGATGACTCTTCTTAGAAAATCACCAACAAAACACAATCTATCTATTAAGGACTCTCTTTAGATCGTTAGAAGATTATTATCAACTCATTTCTAATCAATCCCTCCTTCACTTAAATATAAATTCATATCAATCATCCTAAAATCATACTTCCCAATTAACTCAACCTTAATCAACTCATCTTCTTAACCACTGAATCCATTAGCATCAACAATTCTTAATCTCTCACAAATCAAAGAATATTATCATAATCATAATCATACTAATATTAATAAGATTAGATAATATCTTCTTAATTTTAATAAGAAATTAAACTATGGGATGAAAAATTTTCAATAGATTTTAATAATATATAATTATAACTTTAAAGAAATAATAAATTAGTAGATATAAGCTAATAATTTAAATTAGAAATATAAATATAAATGTTGAAATTTAAATAAGAATACAGTATATTATATAAAGGGGTTGTAGAAATAGACAGTTCGATGTTAATAAATGTATAAATATCACCAATAATAGTAACATTAGAAAAGGAAATATACAATTAAATGATGCAAGTGATAGATAATAGCATTTTGTTTAAAGATAATAAAGAGAAAGATTTCGATCATGGATTGTGTTTGTTCAATGAGTATAAGAATGAAGAGAAGGAGGAGGAGGAGAAGAAAAAGAATGAAGAGAAGAAGGAAGAGGAAGGAATGAAGTTTAATATGAGCATTGTACAAATGCATCTGTTTCTATTGGATGATACTGAAAAACCTTAATTCAGATTCATGATTGATTAGATGAGTATTGGATTTAACAAGCAGACAGTCGAAGTCATTTCCATTCTAATTAACTATTTCAATGTCTCTTATTTTTCTATAATTGATTCTCATAATGAAATTAACATCATTGAAAAGCATCTCATTGGTTAGATTCTCAAACCTATCAATTACTCTTTTAACAACCTTTAATAGTTAAAAGTCATCTAAAACTATGTAAATAATATTAACAACTATAGTAACGATACTAATAACAATAATAAGTAAGATATAAGTAATAACATAAAGTTCATCATGACGAGTCAGTCATCACAACCTGATTAAATTATGGATAAAGATCTTTTTTTATTATTATCTAATATGTCAATTAATATTGATTTAGCGAAATTGATTTGTCTTGCTGACTTCTTTTCCCATCAAAATGAAAATATCAATATCAAGCCATTATAAGAATAAAGAATAAAATAAGAGACAAAACAATAGAGTAATAATAATAATAATAGCAATTAAAAAATCAGAATCACAGTGTAGAATGTAAGGATTCTCATGGAATGTGTTAATAAAGTTTAGACAATAGCTTCTAGAGGAGACATTTCAATCACTTTCATTCATTAAACACCTCCTTTGGAAAATTATAAAAAAGAATCCATTTTATCTAGAATTCAGCATCAACATTCAATAGAATCTAAAAGAATGAATATTTCTCTTCATGATTTAGAGTTATTTATTTGTGATTTGTCTAAATTATATCTTTTACCTTTCGATAAGGTTCCTAAAAAATCTTTGTTTATGCCCTTTAATCTGAGTTTTAATTTCAATGAGAGATTAACTATCAATCATAAATCTTAATATGTTCCTTCTCAAAAACTAAATATTAGCTTAGAATCTCTTAATATTAAAGCTTCTATTAGGGATATGATAATTGTTTAAAAATCATATGAAAGTCAATTATTAGCATTATAAAATAATAATAAAACTATTACTACTAATAATAATAATAATAAAAATAATAATAAAAATATAGATATTAATAATGAAAATAAAGTTTCTTCCTAATTAACAATGAGTGGATAAATTTATATTGCAGAAATAAATATTTTGATTATAAATGATTAAAGTGAATAATTATGTCCGTTGTTAGAAATAAAAAGTAATAACATAAATAATATAATAAATATTAATGATAAATAAAAATCAGGAACTATTGTTATGAGTATCCAAATTGACTATTATAATATTAATATAGCTGAATATGAACCATTTTTAGAAAATACTACTCTTAATTTAGACTTTTGTATGAAAAATATTATAAATGAAAAGAATGATTAAAATTCTAATAATAAAATTTAAATTATTAATTTGGAAAATGATTAAAATAATATTAATAAGGTTAAAACTGATAATGAGGATACAAAATTATTTGTTTATTTGGAATTGCCTAATGAACATGATAAAATAAATTTAAACATTTCTACATAAATGATAAGAATATTACATCATTTATTAAATAGTATTGAGAATTCAAATAAATAAAATATCAATAATTAAAATAAGAATAACAATAATAAAGAATTAATTGATTATATTAGTTAGTACAAAATAGAAAACAAAACAGGATATTAGATAATAATATAAAAATAATAAATAAAAAATTAAAATATAGTTAATAACTACATTTTGGAAAACAATGAATCTATGAACATGGAGTTTAAACAAAGAGAAGAAAAAGTGATAATGTTTAAAATATAATCATAATATATGAAGATGAATAACTTTATATAGAATATAAATATAGAGAGAATAAGAGTTAAGAAGATAAAATTAAACTAATAGAATTATATGGTAGTATGTAGTTCATAACTAAAGAAAGAATAGAAAGTAATAAGGATTTCATCTCCGATAGTATTTGTGAATAAGAGAAAGAAGGAGAAGATTGAAATAGAACTGGTGGATGTTGAGGGGAAGAGTATTTTTAAGAATAGGATAGAATGTGGAGAGGAATATTGGGTGGGAGTAGATATGTTAGAAAGCAGTGTAAAGATAAAAAGTGGAGATGGAGTGTCTCAACTAATGAAGTTAGTTCAACTAATGTAGTATCCGGATGAATGCTGTATGGACATTGAGTTAAGTAACAAACACACTTTAGTACTTAAGGTGAAAAAATCACAGAAAGGCAACAAAGGCATTACTGAAATTCTACTCTCAGCCCCTCTCAGTATTAAGAATTGTATCCGATAGCCAGTCATCCTCAATCTTAACTCTATTCCTTTCCATCTCCCACTCAATGCCATATTTGAGTCTACTCTCTATAATCACACTCATACATTAACTCTATCTCTAGCCTTCAATCAAAACTCAACTCTCTCTAATCCCATCCAATTACTTTCTTATAAACATGTCATGCCCAATCAATCCAAAGCCATCTATTAGAAAATCATTAACAATCATTCTCAAGTTTTTAGTCTATTTTATCAAAAGGAAGCTATTAATATTAAAAAAATATATCTATTTTAAGAAGGTATCATTTATAACAACACTGGAATTAATAATTTGATGATTAGTGGAAAGAATATGAAAAATCCAAGGTAACAAAATAATTTGTAGATATTGGAAAGCAGTATTGACAAGAACATGTACTTTTTTGATCAGGAGAACATGTTTATGGTTAAGAAAGATAATAAATTAAAGGAGAGCAGATTCAATATAAATGTGATATAAGAGTAAAATATGAGTTTGGAGATAGATGAGTATTAATAATTAGATGTGAGTATTGATGTAAAGATGTAGAAAATAGACCCAGAGTTGTTTGTTATGACTAAAGAGGTGAAGTTGAATCCAAGGTTAATTTTAGTAAATGGATGTGAGGATAATATAGAAATAAGATAGAGTTCCTAATTACAGACCATAACACTCTTTAAGAACTAAAGAATGCCTCTCATATGGACTAATAAGATGACGGATAAGAAGATTTAGGTTAAGTTAACAGCAGCCAAGACTCATTGGTTCTGGACTGATAGTCTTGAAGTCACTCAAGTCTAGTAACAAATTATCTAGGTAATTAGTGTTGATGGAAATAAAAAAATATTCTTGTGGCTAGATATCAGGCAGGACCAAGAAATATTCTATATCATTTTTAACACATCTGATTAGATTGGACCAGGTATTTATATAAATATATCATATATATTGAATTATATTATATAATATCAATAAATAAATAGGATTCATAATTGAAAACAGGTTGAAGCAGGAAGTGAGTGTAAAATAGAATAATGTTTACACTTAGAACATCACTACAGTAAAAGGAGGAGAATAGGAAGAGTTTGGATGGATTCAACCATGTGTGAAAGAGAAAGAAATCTAGTTGATCATTAATTAAGAAATCATCAATATAAGGCCAGACTCTATCAACTAAGTCGTAAATAAATCTATTGACGAAAATCTCGAAATAACAGTTTCAATTCAACTTGAGGGTATTACTAAGAGAATTCTTATATACAATAAAAACTCATCAATTAACAACAATGATAATAATAGTAACAACAGTTCTTCATTCAATATTCTTTAAAACATCAGTGCTAATATTGCTCAACTAGGAATTTCCATTATAGACAATCTTAACCATGAAAATACTTATGAACTTTTATACTTCTATTTCTATAAAATCGATTTTTGTTTTATTGAGAAACTACAGAACAAAACAAACTAAATAAGAATATAATATATAAATTTAGACCATAACAAATGGTAATTCTTTGAATATCCAGTGATATTGACTCCAGTAATGAACTTATAGAAAATGATATAAAATGAGAATTATGTATTGAATATTTGTTTTTAAGAGAGAAAGTCTAATAGTGAAAGTATTAAGATATTAGATTTTATAAAAATAGACATATAATCATTAGCGATAAGAGTGGAGTATTAGTTAATTGACAATTTAGTATAATTGTTTGCTCACATGAATGAGATAATGTAGAAAAATGAGGAGAGTGGGAAGGAGAATGTTATTAACTGGCAGATGAAGGAACTGCCAATCAAGAAGCATCAGACTTTAATCAATGAAATCATGATCAGTGCTTTTTAACTGCAACTTACTTTTAAATATATTAAGATGATTAAGGAGTCACAATCAGCACATGAATAGTTAATGAGTAGGTTAGATTCTTTTATCATGGTAAGTAATATCGATGAAGTCCCATTAGAATTTGATGGAATCGGAATAAAAAACTGTTTTGATAATACTGAGCTTCTAAAAATTAAAATATTCTAACATTATAAAGCTAATCTTACTTATTAACTTTTTAAGCTCTTAGGCAGTCTAGATTTGATCGGGAATCCTTTGGGATTACTAAATAATGTGAAAGAAGGTATTACTGATGCAATTACTAAACCAATTTAAGGATTCCTAAAAGGTCCATTAGAATTAGGGAAAGGAATAGTGTAAGGAACAAATAGTTTAGTAAGTAATACTATCGGAGGTACTTTCAATAGTATAAACAAAATATCAAAGTCAATGGCTTAAGGAATAGGGAATCTTTCGATGGATTAGGATTATATTTAATAGAGAGAAGCATTAAGGTCCAAAAAGGCGAGGAATATTAGTGAGTCACTACAATAAGCGAGTATTGGACTATTTCATGTATTTGAATAGAGTGTGACTGGTCTAGTGAGTAAACCGATGGAAGGTGCGAAGAAAGAAGGAGTTATAGGATTTTTAGGAGGATCTGTGCAGAGTCTATTTGGAATAGTTGTGAATCCCATCACAGGAATTATGGATGCAATCAGTAAGACAGCCGAAGGTATTCAAAATGAGTTCAAGAACCAAGAAGAATTATCGAACGATAAGAGAGTTAGACCCCCTCGACCCTTCTACTCTTTTAATTAACAATTCAAATTCTATGATTTGCATCAAGCCTAAACCATCATTATCCTTCAGAAGTTCAAACAGGGCAAATATTTCCACAATTATGTCTATCTTGACTCCTTCTTCATCCCTCAATCCAACCACAACATTATTTTTATGGACTAGTTTATTCTCAACCTCGATATGGACCATA
>Ga0315908_10003776_pt1 | contig 10996 bp, 2 predicted proteins | sample LakEriMetagenome_12_FD_203520 | JGI IMG/M metagenome (GOLD analysis project Ga0315908, IMG submission 203520) | Freshwater fungal communities from buoy surface, Lake Erie, Ohio, United States - Buoy 4 MA124 | ecosystem: Environmental > Aquatic > Freshwater > Lake > Lake biofilm | place: USA...
CTTTTAATTAACTGGATTCACACTTTGCCTAATTCTTTATAAGCAATTGTTAATTAATATTATGTTTTATTGATGAATTTATTTATTTCTAATATTATCTCTTTATTATTTAACTCATCTGATCATTCTAATAAAAAATAATTCTTCTCTCTTGATAATATCAACTATTAATGGCTTATAATAAGTTTTTTTAAAGTTCTTGAAACTTAATTATTGAATGGCAAAACTAAAAAAATTATATTATAAGAAGAAGAATTTTAAAAAGAAAAATAATTGTTATAAGAATAACAAATGAGGTTTGTAAGTTAAGGTAGCACTTAAAACATTACTTAATAGATTAAAAAGCCAGAAATAAATAAAAAAGAGAATAAATAATAAGAAGAAAAGAACTATAAAGTAGCACTTGGAGATATAATATTCAGTATTTTATGGTCATTTGGAATAATAATCGAAGAGAATCACAGGAAGGAATTTTAAATACTTTATAGAGAAGAGGTAAACTAATTAATTGAGAAATTTGATCAAATAAGTGATAAATCTAAGCTAATAATGAGTGAAGAGAATGATCTGTTTGATGTTTATTGGGAAAGAGAAAAATAGGTTTGGCAAATTTTCATGAGAGGAAATTAAGTATTAGAACAAGGAATTTAATTTAATGATATATACATAAACACAAATGAAAGTCTGCGAACAGAGTGGATAATAGAGAGATTATTAGATAATGGGAATAACATTTTATTATATGGAAGAACTGGAACAGGAAAGACATAACAGATTCGAAGGTATTTGGAGAAGAAGAGAGATAAAGTGATTAGCACAAGAACATCATTTACAGCAACAACTAGCTGTGATGAAGCCTTAATGATTTTTGAAAGTAAAATCGAAAAGTAGAAGAGAGGCAAAGGAATTTATGGACCTCTTCAGGATTTCAAGAATGTCATTTTCATTGATGATCTCAACATGCCTTAAAAAAGGAAGGAAGATTATGGATCTCAACCTAGCATAGAACTTATTAGATAATGGATGAATTAGTAAGGCTGGTATGATATTAAGACATTAGAATTTAAGTAGATTGTTGATATTCAGTTTGCAACTGCTATGGGGTTAGGAAGGCCTCAGTTGACTAATAGGTATTAAACAAACAATTATTATCATATTTATTTTATATATATCATTTAAATATAAATAGATTATTACGATATTTCAACACAATATTCTATCAAAGTATTTCAGTAAACACTCTTTATCACATAGTATCATAAATCCTGGACTGGGGTTTCTACAACCACATAGACAGTGTAAAACTATAAATCAATACTTACTCGAAATGCATTATTGACTCTTTCATATAAATCCAAAACACATTCCTTCCTCTTCCTTCTAAAACTCACTATCTATTTAATCTAAGAGATGTATTAAAAATAGTTTAAGGTATTATCAAAATATCTCCTAACTAGTATTCTGCTATGACTGATACTAAATAAAATTTAATTAATATTCTTATATTTGAAAGTAGTAGAGTTTATGCTGATAGACTTATTGATCATCTAGATTATATTACATTCCTAAACATCATGAGCCAACAAATCTAACTCAATTACAATTATCAATTAGATATGAATGCTTAATCTTAAATTCAGTTTGGAAATTTCATGAATGATGACAAAGAATATCGAAGACTAAATGAAGAGTAAATAAAAGATAAAATTAATAAGTACATTGAAGATTACAATGACATAAATAAGAAAAAAATAGAAATAGTGTTGTTTTAAGATGCATAGTTATTATTATGCAAAATAAGCAGAATAATTAGTTAAATATATGGGAATGGATTATTGATAGGAATAGGAGGAATGGGTAGAAAAACAATGACTAAACTAGCTACATTTATTTAGGAGTATTAACTATTCAATTTAGAAGATAAGGAAGTAAATAGTATTGTGGAATGGCAGGAACAATGTAGAGAAGTGATAAAATAAACTGGAGTATTGAACAATCAACTAGTGTTCTTAATTAATGACAGTGACATAAAATACGAAAAGATGTTGGAGGATATCAACAGCATTCTAAATACAGGAGAAATTCCATAATTGTTTTAGGGGGAGGATAAAGAAATAATCCTACAAGAACTAAAGGAGTTGGTTTAGAAAGAAGGAAAAAAAAATCAAGCATTAGATTAATAGAGTTTGTATGAATTGTTGATAGAAAACACTAAAAGGAATTTACATATTGTATTATGCTTATCACCGATAGGAGACAGCATCAGAACTAGATTTAAGAATTATCCTTCTCTTATTAGCTGCACCAATATGATATGGACCTAACCCTGGTCGGAAGCTGCATTATTCGAAGTAGCTACTCATTTCCTTTCTTAAAGTGGACTTACTTAATCATTGCAGGAGATCTCATCAGTTTGTGTCCAATTTCATGTTGCAGTTAGGAATCAGATCATTAATTATCTTAAATATGAGTAGAAGTATTATTATGTCACTCCTATTTCTTATTAAAATCTCCTCAATAATTTCTAAAAAACTTATTCAAGAAAAATGAATTATCTTGTCAATACTAGAAATACTTATGTTTAGGGAGTTCAAAAGTTACAGGATTGTAATCAATTGGTTTAGGAGATGAAATAAACTTAGGAATTGTTAAAACCCATTTTGGAGGAGAAATCAAAAAAGACTGAAGAAATTATGAAGATTATTGAAGTCGAGACCGAAGAAGCAGAAAAACAGAAGGAAATTGTAAGCAAGGATGAAGAAATCACTGAAGAAAAAGCATAGGCTGCTGAGAATATTGCTAATCAATGTAAAGAAAAACTAGCAATTGCAGAGCCAGAATTGCTCGATGCTATTAAAGCATTGAAAGGATTAAAGGTGGATCATTTTGTGGAGCTTAAAAATTTATAGAAACCAGTTCAAGCAATTAAAAACACTTTGATAGCTATATTCATTTTAGTGGATCCTAAAATAGCAAAAGGATTGCCAAATGGAAAAGAAGAGGAGTATTTAGCCAAAGCAAAGAAGAAGTTAGACAATCCAAAACAATTCAAAGAATATCTTTAAGCCTTTGAAAAGGATAATATTAGTGACAAAACCATTAAAAAAATAGAATAGTTTTTGGAGAAGAATCCTGATTATAATAAAGAAAGTGTTGGAAACGCTTCTATCGCAGCTGCAGGTTTATGTAAATGGTTATTCGCCATTCTTAATTATAACAAAGTTTATTTGAGTATATTGCCATTGAGATAAGACTTAGAAAAAGCCAATAAGTTATTCTAAGATGCAACTGATGAATTAACTAAAAAGAGATAGATTTTATAGGATATTGAGTAAAAAATAAAGTAGTTAAACGAAGGATTCGAAAAGGAAAACTTTGAAAAGCAGAAGTTCTTGGCAGAAATAGAGAACTGTGAAAAAAAAATGAACAGAGCTCTTAAGTTGACTACTGGTTTAGCAGATGAGAGATAAAGTTGGATAGTGAGTGGAGAAGAAATGAAGACATAAATAGAAAATGGATTGGGAGATATTTTGATATCAGTAGGCTTCATTTCCTATTTAGGAGCATTTACTGATAAATATCGAAGCATTATCATTAATGAAAATTGGATTAAGTCAATAGAACAAGAGAAGATACCTGTGAATCCTGAGTTCAGTCTAGAAAAGACGATTGGTGATGAAATAGAAATCCAAAATTGGATTGTTCATAACTTACCGAATAATGAAGTATCAATTTAGAATGCAATTATCATGAAAGAATCTGAACAATATCCATTGATAATCGACCCTTAAAACCAAGTTTATAAATACTTATAGAAGATTCACTCAAATGGAGATTTCTAATCGTGTAAAACTGGTAAAGAGATGTTTAAATACTTAGAAATGTGTATTAGAACAGGAAAATGTTTGGTGATTTAAGGAGTAGGAGAGCAATTAGATTCAATGTTGGATAATGTGCTTAATAAGAATATCGATCGTAAAGGAACTCTGTGTTCAATTCAGTTGGGTACTAATAATATAGAATATGATGATAAGTTCAATCTTTTTCTCATCACCAAGAATCCTAATCCCCATTATACTCCTGAGACTTTAAATAAAGTCACACTCATTAATTTTACTATTACTTAAGAAGGACTCAAAGATTAGTTACTATCTATCATTTCTAAGGAGGAAGAGCCTAAAGATGAAGAAGAAAAAATTAAAATACTAATAGAAAACAGTGAAAACAATATCAAGAAGAAAGAAATCGAAGCTAAAATACTCAAAATGATACAAGAAACAGAAGGTATTTTTTTTATCATTTATTATTTTAGGTTCAAAAATGTTAGATAGTGATGTCTTAATAACTTAGTTAACTTCTTCAAAACAGGTGTCTTTAGAAATCTAGTCTAAATTGCAGATAAGTAAGGCAGCTGAAAAAAGGATCAACTTAAACCGATAAAATTATGATAAGATAGCCAAAATAGGAAGTTACATGTACTTCATGATTTTGTAATTAATTAAAATAGACCCAATGTATGATTTTAGCCTTGAATTCTTCATCAAAGTTTACAAAAAGGCAATCAACAAAGCTGAAAAACCAATTCATAAAAATATAAAGCAAAGGTATTATTGTATAAATATAATATTAAAATATATTACAACATAAAATATATATAAAGAGTGGATAATATATAAGAATCCCTTAAACGATAAATATACTATGAAATTTGCAGATCAATTTTCGTGAAACACAAACTGGTATTTTCATTTATGATGGGAATTACAAACCTTTAGATAGAGAACTTACTATCGCAAATAGAGTTCAAAATACTGATAACAGGAATTGGAGAGATAATTTTAGAATAAGATTCATCTGTACTTCCTACATTTATTTCAAACAAGGGTTGGGATCTAATTAGACATCTCTCTTCTAATGTAACAGTATTTAATAATCTAGATAACTCTATATTAAACCCCAATATAGATTGGGCTACTTATATTGACACTCTTCATGCTAATCTCAAACTCAATATTGATTAGGAATATATAAATTATTTTTACTAGTAATAATAATAGATTATAATTCAATAATAGTAAAACTAGTAGTAGTAGATATAACAAGATTAGAATATTTAAGAGGAGTAAACTAATTAGCTTGGCAAGAAAAAGTAAACATTTAACAAAGGTGTAAATCATTAAATAATAGAGTAGGAGTAAAAATAATTATTAATATATTAAAATAATTGTCCAGACTAAAGATTCAGTAGACTTAGTGAATTACAGAATCTATTATTGGTGAAAGCATTAAGGCCAGACCTTTTTATAGAGAAGTTGAAAATAGTAATAGAAAATGAGTTAGGAGAGTATTTCATTTAAAATGAAATAATAAGTTTAGAAGATTCTTACAAAGAAAGTGTTTGTGGAACTCCTCTAATGTTTGTATTATAATCAGGAGATGATCCATAAGAAGAAATAAAGAAATTCGCTTCTGATAAAGGGAAACAATTGATGCCAATATCATTAGGAAAGGGACAAGGGAAGATAGCAAAAAAAAATATAATGGATTGTAGTTAGGCAGGAAATTGGGTTTTATTATAGAATTGTCATTTGGCTAAGACATGGTTATTTGAATTGGAGGAAATAGTGGAGCAAATGGCTGATTTAAATGAGAAGAAAACACATCCAGACTTCAGACTATTTCTCACCACTTCTTCCACTGATGCCTTTCCAAGATTCCTATTGTAAGAAAGTATCAAGATGACCAAGGATCCTCCTAAAGGAATTAAGAGTAATGTCTTGTAGTTATATAATAATATCAATTCCAGTAAGTAGGAGAAACTCTTCTTCGAAAGTTGTCAGAAGCAAGAGGAATGGTAAAAATTATTCATGGGATTATGCTTTTTCCATTCTATTCTTAGAGAGAGGAGAAGGTATATAATTAATAATATATCTCATCAATAAAAAATAATCTATATATTTGTCAAAATATAATTTTAATAATTAGGTTTGGACCAATCGGATGGAATGTGTATTATGAGTTTAATGAAGCAGATTTGAAGATAAGTATGAAACAACTATACTAGATGTTAAATGAGTATGAGTAGATTCCTTTCGAAGCACTGAATTATCTAACAGGAGAATGCTATTATGGAGGAAGAGTAACTGATGACTGGGATCGTAAATTATTAGTAGTTTTGCTGGAATAATTCTACAATTAAGAGTTCATGTATATTACTGATTACAGATTCTGTGCAGTATAAGAGTATTACATTCCTGATAATATGAACCTTGATAATAGTATCAATTTTATTTAATCTCTCAATAATCTCAATAACCCTGAGTTGTTTGGACTACACTCCAATGCTAGTTATTAAGCTACTATCTTTGAAACTAATTTGATTCTTGACAACATCCTTAACTCATACCCCAAATAAACTGATAAATCCTCTGATCCTAATGCAGTTACTAAATCTATCAACTCTGAAATCCTTTCTCTCCTACCATCAGATTTTCATTATCCTACCATTTAACTCTAGTTCCCTATTCTCTATAACAAGAGTATGAACACTGTACTTATTTAAGAAATACTCAGGTATAATAACCTCCTCTCTGTAATTAGAAATACTATTAATAATCTAAATCTTGCATTAGAGGGAAAGCTATTATTATCTATTGATTTGGAAATCATGATAGATTAGTTTAACAAAAATTAGATTCCATAAATTTGGATTAAACATTGTTATTCTACCAATAAACCATTAATGAACTTTATTAGAGATCTTATCAAAAGAACACTATTCTATTAGGATTGGATTGCTAATGAATAGCCTAATGTATATTGGATGCCTGGATTTTTCTTTCCTCAATCATTTTTGACTGGAGTTTTATAAACTCATTCTAGGAGCTTCAAATTGCCTATAGATATATTGAAATTCAATTTCTAAGTCATTAACTAAGAAATCAATTAGATTTTAAATCCTCCATAAATTGGATGTTATATTCACGGACTCTACATAGATGGAGCTATGTGGAGTAATCACTCTAATTCAATCGTCGATTAAGAAAAAAATATTATTTATCAAAAAATGCCTATCGTAATTTATTATTTATATAATATATTTTAGATTTGGCTCATTCCTGTAGATGATGAAAATGCAATTATAAAAAACGATGAAAAAAATAAAAATTATGTTTATGATTGTCCTTTATATTAAACTCTTTTAAGAAAAGGAGAATTATTAACCACTGGAAACTCAACTAATTTTATTTTAACTGTTAAATTAAAGGCATCTGAAAAGTGGTAACATTGGACAAAAAGAGGAGTTGCTTTATTAACTCAATTAGATGACTGAATTTATTTTTATTAATTAGTTAATATTATAATTCATTTAATTACATATTATTAATATTATTTTAATCATTTATATAATTTTTAAATACCATTCTTATAGTTAAAAAATATTATATTCAATATATAAATTAGATTAGTGTATTTTATATTTTTCTCATTATCTCAATTTTTTAGATTGTTTTATTTCCTCCCTAAAGATAATATAATTTTTTAATTACTTATTTTAAATAAAATTTAAATATTTCTAATTTTAATACTAAATTATTATTTTTTAATTATTAAAAAATTCATATAGTTATAAATTGTTTATAAAAACTTAAACTTTTTGAAAAACTCAAAATTCCAATAAGTTATATTGATATTTACAATTCATACTAATAAATTAAATCAAAAAATTAAAAAACTAAAATTGTTTTTATATTTAGTTTATTGGATATAATCTAAAATTGTTATTGACATATTTTGATAATTGAATATCAATTAAATTTTAAATTCTATAAGAAATCAAATAGTAAAATAAATTATTTTCTTAATCATCTAGTTCAGATTATTCTTCATTTTTTTAACTAAATACTAATTCAGTTAAAACTATTAATTTATTATAATATTCACCAGAATATTTTTTAAATATGTTTTAAATTTTTAATTATAATTCTAAAATTTAAAGATAAATTTAATTGAAATTTTAAAAATTTAAAAATTAATTTTATTATAAAAAAATATAAGAAGAATATTTGTATTTCATAATATCTGATTTTATTGAATTTAAAATTTAAAATATAAAATAGTATTTTTATTAAGGGTCAGTTAATTATTTATGATGATTTTAAATAGTAATATTTTATTTTTATTATATTTTTTTTATTTTTGAAATAAAACTAATAATATTAATATCAACATTTTATTATTATATTTAATCAAAATTTATAAAAGAAATTATATTTTGTAGTTTTATTTTTTAATATTTATAATTTTATATAGATAATAAAAAATTTTTAGTTTCTTTTAATCTTTCTTTTTACAATAATTTTTTAATTTCCTTATTTCTTTATTAGTTTATATCTTAATGATTAATTTATTAATGAATTTCATTAGCAATAAAGAAGTTAATAATTCATTTATTTTTATTTTTTAATGCTATATCTAAGGGCGTTTTTCCAAATATATTAACTTAATCAAATAAAAAGGGATTTTTTTAATATTTTTGATTATATATTTTAATTTACTCTAATAAAGTTAAATTTCCTTTTTGGCATAATAAATGAACAAAAGTATTATCATATTAATCTTTTAAATTAGGATTTATATTATATTTAATTAGTAAAATAAAAATATTAATTTATTTTTAAACATCCTAATACTCTGATAAAATATTAAAAATACAATTATTAAAATTAGTTTTAAGATTAAAATTAACTTATTAACTTTCTAAAAACTTTCTGGCTAAATTATTATTTTATTAGTGCAGAATTAAATTAAAAGTACTCCCCCATTTTCCTCCACCTAAATTTATATTTGGATTAAACTAAATCATATAATTTATACAATTGTTTTTTTTATATTTAATTGAGTAAGATAAAATAGTGTGTTTTTTGAAAATTTAATCAATTTATATAATTTTAGAGTCTATTAAATAATAAATTATAGAAAGTTATTCATTTTTTATTATACATTTAATTTAATGAATATTATGTATTTTCAATTAATTTAATTTAAATTATTATAAAATTTGATTGAAATTTATTTATTTAATTAACTAAATTTCGTGTAAATATTTAAGCTAAATAAATAATTTTTAAGTCATTTTTATTTTATTAATATTAGAAGTTTAAGATATATTTTTACAGTTTTATTCAATTCAATTAATTTCATTTCTTTTTATATCTATGGATTTAATAATATTAATATCAAATAAAAATTATAACCAATCAATTTAAAATATTTTTATACTTTAAATTTTATATATTTCAGTCTAAATATATTAAATTGGATTACTTTCTATATTTAAATTCTATAAATTAAAAAGAGAATTTAATAATTATGAAATTTGAGAAATAAAATTGTTTTTCAAATTCAATATTTATAATTAATTTAAAGTAAAAATTGAAACAGGAATTTATTAAATCTGATTAAAACTTAAATCTAATTCTTGTAAAGATTAACAAAATTAAAAAGAAGAATTAGAAAGTTTTTCAATATAATTATAACTTAAATTTAAAGAGATTAAATGCTTATATTAATTAATATCATTTGGTAATGTATAAATATTTTTCTTTTTTAAATCTAAAATTTTTATAAGCTTATATTTTTCTGGAGTTTAAGTAATTTATTATTAATTTAATTTGTCTCATAATTGATTGTCATTAAATAATCATTTTGATGGGTCTTTATTAATTTTAGTATAATTATTTAATTGAGACATATTTTTTTCATATGAATATTTATTAACTTAATTAAGATTAATTTTACATTCAGTTTAAACTATTTTATTTTTTAGTTATATAATATTTTTAAATTTAAATATCTAATTTATTTTATTAATTTATTTTTCTTAAAAAGATTCATTTTCAATTTCATCAACAAAATCTTAAAAACTCCTATTTAAATCCATTTTTAATATAATTTATTATTATTATTATTATTATTATATGAATAAATATATGAAGTTATGCTTAAATAAAAATATAATTAGATAAATCAATTTAATAAAAAGAAGATAATAGCAAAAGTAGCAAACTTTATATATAGAATACAAATGGTAGCTTATGCAAACAATAAAGCAGAAAATATATAATAAAAATGAAATTAGTTGATCAATTGAAAAATCCCATGGTGATCAATCCATATAAATAATCATTATTATTATTATTATTATTATTATTATTATAAAATTTAAATTAATTATTTAATTTATTTTTTATTAAATATATAATTAAAATTTATTTTATTTGCTTAATATTTTTTAGTTCTACTTTAAAGATAAAAAAATATTGCTAATTACAAGAGCATTTTTACTTATTACTTGTAATATTCAAATTTAATAAAAACATTATTTAAATATGACTATTTATTAAATTTATTATTGGGAATATCATTTTTTTTATAGTGATTTTCCAGTTTTTTTTAAATTATTGATTTATTCAATTTCCTTATATATTTAAATTATAATTACTTGTTCTGCAAATTTCCTAAACTCATTTTTATCAAATAACTTAGCTTACTTAAAATCATTATTTATGTTTTTTTAAGTAGCATTTCTTTCTTATTCTAAATTTTCAATTAAGTCTTTAAGCTAATTATGATCTCTATTAACTAAAAAATTAGTTTCATTATTCTTAATACTAACTATATCAACTGATAAACTTGTATTACTATCATTTTAATTATTTTAACCGTCTGATTATTAATTCTTACCATCTTTATTTTTTTTGTATATCTCATTATACATTTATAATATTTCATTAGTTCTTTTTTCTATTATTCCTAAAAATTATAAAATATTTCCTTCGTTTATATCATTTATATTTAATAACTCTCCCCAATCTTCTAAATATTCTTTATTATTACATCCTATCTTATCAAAAATGTTAGGAATTCCTATCTTTAAAGCATTTAATGTTTTTTACAAATTTCCTTATATTTTTTTCATTTTTTCATATTTATC
>Ga0315908_10003777_pt1 | contig 10995 bp, 6 predicted proteins | sample LakEriMetagenome_12_FD_203520 | JGI IMG/M metagenome (GOLD analysis project Ga0315908, IMG submission 203520) | Freshwater fungal communities from buoy surface, Lake Erie, Ohio, United States - Buoy 4 MA124 | ecosystem: Environmental > Aquatic > Freshwater > Lake > Lake biofilm | place: USA...
TGACCAATTAAATTGATTATGATTATATAATTTAAAAAAAGTTAGAAAAATAAGAATACAACAATATAGATTATTGAAATTATATTAGATAAATAAATAAAGAATAAAAAGAATAGAGTGAGACTACAAAATAAATTTTGAATTTTTAAGAAATAGAAATAATAAGAAATAATATATAAGATATGAATTATGGAGATTTTGTTTTAGTTTTTAGTAATCCTGATGACTTTTAAAATATGAAGAATAAGAAGATAACATTAAAATAAGCTTTAAATATATACGAAAATTATGTATTAAATATGTAATAAATGAATATAAATGAAAGAAAAGCTTAATGAGAAGCTTTTTGTAAAGCTTTTTTGGGACTTCCTGAGTATATTGATACTAAATAAACTAAGGAATATCAATAATAAAGTTATGAAATGATGGAAAACTTTTAAATTGAAAATTAAAATTAAAATTTATAGCCTGATTAATTAGCTGAGTATCATAATATTTGGTTGAAATATTAGGAAAATAGAAAAGATGGAATTTTTAAAATGACTATTTAAAAATTAAATTAAATTAAAAGTAAAGAAGAATAATACAAAAGTCTGTAAAAATTTAATGAAATGAATTTAAAATATTTTCAATTTTATTAAAATAATAATAATCAAGAATTAAGAAAAAAAGAAATACCTGAATAAGATAGTTTATTGAAAGAACAGCTCGATTTTAATACTATTTTAGAAATACCATTTAAATAAAAAAAATAAAAAAATATTGAGGGAAAAAATTAAATTAATTATAAGTTATTAGATTATAATTTAAACAATTCATTAATCTTATAAAATTTTACTTTTGATTCAGTTAATAGTGATAAATAAATTTAGAAAACTAACTTGAATAATACTTAAAAATTAATAAATAGTATAAATTGATATGAATAATAAAATAAAAAATAAAAATAAAAATAATTATAATAATAATATAGTTAATAAAATTAATAATAGCAAAAGAAATTTAAAAAAATTTAGGATCCGATTTACAAAATATTTAATTTAAATTAAATAGAAGAATATATGAATCAAACAAGAAACTATTGTGGAGGAGGATTTACATATTTAAAATAAATAAAAGACACAGATAATTATGAAATATTAAATAGAAATGAAGGTCCAAAGGACTTTCTAACCTTGATCCGATTTTCAATATTATATAGATTATCAAATTGTATGATGGTTTGAAACTTTATTTCAAGTGATTATAAGAAGATAATTGTAGTATGTAAGACAAATTTAAGAGTAATTTAGAATACGGCTGAAAAAATAATGATGAACAAAGAATTAGAAATAGGTGCTATTGATTTATTATCATTAGAACCAGTAGATTAAAATTACAGACCATTGAGATTGAAATCTTATGTAAACAATTATAAGTTGGTAGAAAGGACTAATTATATTAGACAAAGTGAATAGATCTAAAATATTGATAAGAAATGTGAGAGAATGTATTAATAATTGAAACAGATGGAGAATAGAGAGTTTGAAGTGATGTTGAATAGGAAAAACAGAGAATTACATTAGGATTTGGAGTTCTGTAATAAATAGTTGTAATGCAATATGAATTTACAATAGGAGGAGTAGATTCTTTAGGATGAGGAAGTGAGTGAAAATATGTGGCAAGTATATTGTATTTATTTAGAGTATTTAACCTATTATCTCAATCGATTCCGCAATCAAGTCTAAAGGTATTTGAAGTTTATCAACAACAAATCAGTCAGACCAGATGAGGATAGTCAGTTCAAAGTCTTCTATCTCAATAGATACTTTATCCTCAAACTTATCTTTCTTAAGGCTCTTAATAAGGCCAACTAACTTCATACACGTTTCACCTCCATTTGCCCTTTTACAATCACATTTTCTCAAATCAAACCTCTTTAAAATATTTGGAACATTTTAGGATTTAATGTTCCCATCACTCCTTATACTCCATATTTTTAACAAAATAAAAACAATAATAAACTCACTAACAAATAATATTTATAAAATGATCACGAATAAATTGAGTTTTTATAGCAACTTTATTAGAAAAACAAAAGCAATAATAAATCGGTCAATAATGATTTTTGGAGAACCTTTGAAATTAATGAAAATGGTGAACGTTGTATATTCATGGGAATGGAGAGAATGAAGTTAGGAAGCTAGATAATATCGGAAAATATCAATATATTAAAGTTAATTGAAACTTAAATTATTGACAGTTATTTTGCTCTGCATGATATTTATTAATAAAAGGGAATTTCCAAATAGTATTGCTTCAGACCTCTTTATTTAACTAAAGTTTTAAATCAGAAAGTTAAAAATCAAGCCGAAATCAAATTACATCATCTTTTCATGTAATTAGCTGATTCAGCTGAAGAAGTCGATTTTGATTCTGATGGTAATCATATTTTTATAATTGATTTTATTATTTTAATCATATCACAATACTTTTATTAAAGGAACTTCCTTAGAATATGAATTGTGAATTTAATATATGAAACCTTGGTTCATTAGTATTATGGCAATTAGAAACTATTTTGGCGAAAAAATAGCATTATATTTCAGTTTTTTATAGGAATATACTTACAATTTATACTTAATGGCTTTATTAGAATTGGTGTTTTATTATCTATATTGTTTAGATTTAAGTGATTATAATATGTTTATCATTTAATTATTAAATGGAGTAGTAATTAGTATCTGGTAAATTTATTTTATAATAATTTGGAAATAAAATGAGTTTAATTTTGCATTCCGTTTTGGTTAATTAGATTTTTAAGAGAACGATCATGTTCGACCTTCATTCAAAGGGAAATTCATAAGAGATATACAAAATGATGAGGTGAACCAGTAATCAGAAGATTTAAGAAGGAAAAGAAAAATAATATTAGTAAATTACCTGATTTCCATGATGTTTCTGGCTCTTTCCATCTATTTTGTGACTTTGATCCTGTCATTCAAAAATTACTTACTCACTTCCCAGTTCATGAACAACAACTAAACTGTCATCAAGTATTTCCCAATTATTATCAATGCTATTCAAATCGCTATCTTCAACTTCATCTATAGAATCATTGTTTTCAAACTTAACTCTTTTGAAAATCACAAGTATTTTACCACAAATGAAAATTCTCTCATCTTTAAATTATTCCTCTTTATCTTTTTTAATAATTTTAACTCATTTTTTATAATAACTTATCTAAATGATTATTATCCAAATTTATAATTATGTTTAGTAAGTAAAGCTGACAATTATGTTAATTGTTTTTATACTTTATCTTCACAAACATCAGGAATAATGTTCACATTGCTAGTAAACCAAATTCCTCAAATGATAATAAACATGATAAAGAGGAGAATAATAGAATTGAAGAGTAAGAGTGTGTAACGACAATAAATTCATGGATTTATAGGGATCGACTAATAGATAGAACATCAATATAGGAATCTATTGATGTTCAGTTCAGATAATAATAACAATGTTGAAATAGATGGGACAATGAATTTGTACTTGAAAATAGTTACTCAATTTTCTTACTTATCAATGCTAGGTGTGACTAACCCAATGACTTTCGTGATAGGTTTGGCGACCAATGTATTGCACATTTAGATTGATAAACTCAAATTAATGCATTTTTATTAACGTCCTGTCCCTTAAGGAGCCAAAGATATAGGTGTTTGGATTATTCTCTTGTAAATTATTTCTTTCCTTAGTTTTTTCAATGTCGCTTATCTCATCACTTACAGTTCATCACAGCAGTTCTTTGATCGCACTTAGTTGTTCAGTGCCCTTGTCACCCTTTTTATTACTATCAAGGTTCTTTTCTAGTTTCATTTCAAAATAATTGATAACAATCATATCATTCTTACTAAAAGGCATCGATAAATTATTTTCAACTCCTTTTTTTAGAATTAAGTATTTATTATTATATTATTTTAGATTCAAAAATCTAAATAGTTTTATAAATATTTTGTTAACAATAAAATTGAATGAAATCTTATTTATTTATCTAATTACTAAAATTTATTTGTTTATATTTCTTTTTTTAAATTAATATATACATTATGTCTCATATTTTAATATTAATATCTTTGAAAGAAAATTATTAAATAAATTATTATCAAAAGGTAAAAATATTATTAATACAACTGATTTCATAATTAATTCTTTAAATTTATTTGATATTAAAGAAGTTTATAACATAATGTAATATTTATTATTTTTATTATCTAATTTTAAATGTGATCTCCAAATAAATTTTTAGAAAAAATTATTTTTATTAGATAACAATTAAAAAAATAAGCATATTTATAAAAAAAATACTTATAAATATTTATAAATAATAAATGATACGTTAAAAATTAAATTAATGTAAAATTTGCTTAAATAAATATAGATATTTTTTATTTAATTTAAATTAAATTAAGAAATGTAAGAAGAATATAATAAAGAAAAAATGGATACATTATCTAGTTTCATAGATTTTTAAAATTCAAAAATTAAATTTAAATTTGAATAATTTAAGTAGAAAAAAATTAGATAATTAATAATAAATATAAAAAACTTAGGATCATATGATGAAACGAATAATAAATTATGAATTATAAACAAAATATTGAATATTATCAAAAAGTAATATTCTAATAAATAATGTGGCAATATTTGTTATTAAATTAGGAGTTTCGATAATTCCTATCATGAATTTTTGTTTTAAATGTAAAAAAGTATGATTAGAGTAAAAAGATGATATTAATTTATGAACTATTTGAAAAATGATGTGTCTATTAGCAAATATGGTAAAACAGGATAAATTTTAATAAATTTTAAAAATTTTGAACAGCCTAATAACAAGAATGACAGCTAAATAAAAAACATAGCTTTTCTGAAATTTAGAGTTCAATTTCTTATTTCCTTTTCAATTTGATGAATTTTAAGACTTATATAAAGATATATTATGATTTTACTAAAGATTCTTTTAATAACAATATAAAGAAGGCTAATGAATGACTATTACATATATTATCAGGAACAAAATTAGTTACTATTTAAAGGCAAGTAAAGAGTTTTTTAATTTCCAGTTTCAGTGATTTTGTTAATACATTCCAAAAGTCTAATTTACATGGCTGACTTAGAATTAAGAATTTCTGAAGACTCTTTCAAGAGTAAAGCTGAATCAACATCAGCTTATGCCTTTTTTATCAATATTAAATAATTACATTGATAACTTTAGCTTCTGAAAGTTTAGATTGTCTAGCTGCAGCAGAAAGAGCATCTTGCATTTTAGCAGGAAGAATAATATCCTTAATAAGGATATTTTCTATTTCAAGTCCAAAGTGGTCAGTATGTTGATCTAATAATACTTTAATTTAATCTCCAATCTTTTGTCTTTCCTATAGGAATTGTTATAAACTATATTGAGCTGCGACTTCTCTTAAAGTAGACACAGCAACTATTTCCATCAATATATTACTATCATCCACTCAATATCGATTCTTAGCAACATCTTAAATGTGATAATAAATACTGGCATCTATCAACAGTGTGATGTTATCTTTAGTGTATATTATCTAAATAATATATAATGATAAGATTATGATAATAATAATTACTTATTTGTTGAGTTAGTTGACTTTAGTGCGAATATCATAAGTGTAGAGATCTGCGACAAAGGGAGTGATAAAATGAATACCTGGTTTGAGTACTCCAACAAACTTACCGAAATGTTGTAATACTCCTTGCTCGTACTATTCTACTATCTTATAAGGGTATGGACAACAACAGCAAACACATGGTAGCCACATTCGAAGAATCCCAAAACAATTTCCAAAGCATAGGTTACAACATGTATAACAATTTTCATTCTTTATCTCTAAATCTACTTCATTTTTATTATTTTATTCAAATATGTCATTAAATACTATCTTTTTCTCTCCCATTCTCTAATTATTATTAATCATTATATTCATTTTATCATAACCTAATTCCATCATTACTTATTATTATTATTATTATTATTTATTCTATTTTTATATTCATATATTTATTCATTCTTATTATATTTTTATATTATAATATTATTCAAATTTCTTTATTACTATATTCTTCCATATTATTATCATTATTTTTATTATTCTCATTATTATCACTATAATTATTATTATTATCATTATTATAATCATTATAATTATCATTATTAATTTCATTTACATTATTATTTTATAAATTTTATTGTGTATATGCTTCAGCAAATTTTTATTATTTTACCTCTCTATTTATAAAAAATTAAACTTTTCTAAAAGAATGAGGTTATTAATTATTAATTATTTGGACTTTTTTATTTTTGATTTAGAGATGATGATTATTTTAAGGTGTTTTGTTAATATTATTATGAAGATTAAGCTAATTTAAATTAAACTATTTAATGACTTTATGATCATTAGTTTAAAATATCGATTTCCTTGTGGTTTTTTTAATTTAATCATTTAAATGATTTTGAATTTCTTTAAGTTATTTTGAGTGATTAGGAGGAGTTAGATTTTTATTTATTTGAATAGTTTAAAGGTATATCAAAAGTTGTTAAGCATGTTCTTAAAGAAAATCTCTCTACTATATTAGAATCTCTTGTCTTTACTATTAATCTTTTAATAATTTTTTCATCTAATTGTTTCGATTATTAAATTGAGAAAAGCAGTCTAAAAGTTCTTATGTATTAAATTATTCTAAAAGTTATTTAGGTATCATCTTTATTAATTTATTATTATGTTCTTATTTATATTTTATTATTTATTTATTGTTTTATAATTTATTGCTACTACAATAAATTAATAACTAAGGTATTCAATATCTATAATTTAATTTTAATTTTTAATTATTTTTTAATAGTTTATATTTATTTGAATAAATAAGTAAGTAAATATATAATATCAAAACTATATTTTTTTTTTGCGATCTATACTAAGAATTTGTTTATTGTCTTTTAGATAAATTTATTTTTGGTTCATACTGAAATTAACATGATTATTATTAATTTAAAGTAAATTATTTCTGTCAGATCTATTATTGAATAAAGGATAGTGTTTATAGACTTGACTATTCGAATAACTTTATTCTTCCTAATACATATTTGAATGACAAATTGATTAACTTTTTAAAACTTACAATCTGTTATATTATTAATTATTCTCATTATTATATCTAATTAAATCATTTTAGTTAATTCTTTTACTGCTCTTTATAGTTCTTAACTAGTTTTATTCTTATTATGCTTTTTCTAGCTCTTATTATTTTTTTATATTCTGGTTTATTTGATATTATTTACTTATTTTTTGTTAATAATTTTTGTATTTTATTTATTCAATAAATTAATTTTTTATTAAATAGTTATTTCTTTTTTCAATATTTTACAATAAATTATTAAATGTTTTTTATTACATATCAATATAAATTTATTTTATATCAAATTATTAATCTACTTCATAATTATTAAGAATTTCTGATAATTATTATTCTCTTTTTCTTCTATCGCCAAACTTTTTTAAGTTTTTTGATTGATAAGCTTCTTATTCATATTTATTATTATTTGAATTATTTAAATTATTTATACTATTGCTTTAATTCATCATATTATAATTGTCATTTATATTATTATTTTGATTTAGTTTTTTTATGTTTTAATTTAACTATGTTTTATGTTTTACTATAAATAAAACTTATTGTCTTTAATTTATATTAGAATTTTAATTAGTATTTTGAATTGATTATGTTTTTGCTTATCCTCTATTACCTATATTATTTTTATCGTTATTTTGATAAGTATTTATTTATTACTATTCATTAAAGTAGTTTTTATAGAATTCTTTTATTAAATTATTGAATATTTTTCTACACACTTAAATTAACATTTTGAGTTCTAAAAAAAAAAACCCAACCTTTTAAATAAAAGATATTAAATACTGATTAATCATAATTGACTTTGAATTCTCACAATTCTTATAATTAGCTTTTCAAATCAATTTTATTGAAAAACTCAATATATAAGTCGACAATATTTTATAATTTGTATTAAAAATAAATATTACTTTTGAAATTCATATCTAAGAGTAACATGAGTTTATTAGACTCAATATAAATATATCTTGAATAAAGAAAATAAAATACTCGAGATTCTTATCATTAAACTCGGCTATGTTTTTAGTGACATCAAATAGATTATTTTCAAGAACCTATCTTTTTTTTTCGCTGTTTTTTATCTGTCTAAATTATCAAATGTATTATTCCTTGTTAAGGTTCTACAAATTATTCACTTCCTAACAATATATTTTATTGAATTTAATCAGCTGTTTCATCTAAATGATCCTTTCATTTAATAATTTGAATAAGCTGTTCATTTTTATAAACGTATATTTATTACCTTTATATATAAAAAACATAATTCTAATAAAATATTCTGTATATATGGATAATAAAAGTCCCTTAACTGATAATATAATAATATAATCACTTCTTTTTATTTTGAATTTGGTTTCTTTACTTGTCGTTGTAGTTTAACTAATTAGTTGGTAAAGTAAACCTGTTTCCTTGGCCGTCTTGAATTTCTTCATGCACTTCTGTTTTAGTGTTACCGTCTTTATCGACGGTCTATTTTTTTGTGACAGTGACTTGCTTGCCATTCCTTGATAGAATATAATATAATATGTACTTGATGATAGTGGTGGTAGAAATAGATTATCCCATTCCTCCTCCAAACCCTCCCATATTCATGCCGAATCCCATATCATTAAAAAATGGGTCTCTTCCGAATAACCCTCCACCCATCATACTCCCTCCCCCCATCATATCTCCGAAAAACCTATCATCTTCAAATTCATTCTTATTTCGTTTCTTCTCTCCCTTCATCTTCCTATTTATATATTTACCATATTATTTTTATTTTTACATAAATTCTTAATCATTTTAAAAAAACTAGTTAAATATTTCCTCTGCTCGCTCAAAAGTGAAATCTGAAAAACCAAATCCTTGTCCCTTACCTTTTTTAGATCCTCCAAATCCAAATCCTCCCATATTCTAAAAGAAATCATCATCAAAACCTGTATTAAATCCTGAATATTATTATGCTCCTCCATTTTTAATTCCTTCCTTTCCATATTTATCATAAATTTCTCTTTTATTTTTATCACTTAGTATTTCGTATGCTTCTCCTATTTATTTGAACATTTCTGTTGCTTTTTGTTTATCTTGATTTTTATCAGGATGCCACTGTAAAGCTAATTTTCTATATGCCTTTTTTATTTCTTGTTCTGAAGCAGTTTTAGATACCCCTAAAATTTAGTAATAATCACTCATTATATTATTATTATTTAATTTCTCTATACTAATTTTATTTAAATTTATTCTAGAATTTTCTAATTTCATATTGCTTTATAATTCAAATTTAAAAAATATATAATTTATTGTAATTAAATAATAAATAACCTTTAAAAATTTATATTATAATTTTTATTGATCTTTAAATTAATAACATTTTTAAATATTTTTTTATTAAATTAATAATTAAAAATAATAATAAATTACTTTAAAATTATATCAATTAATTTATTATATAATATTTATATTATAATTGATTTTATTAATAATTAACTTTTTATTATATAATTTTTATTCAAAAATAGTAATTGAAAATAATTTTATTAAATAAAACAATTTAACTATATAAAAATGTTTTAAATTATAGATTTATCTAAATTTAAAGAAATATTAAAAAGCATAATCTTAATTTTTATTATTATGTAAAAATTAATAATTTTTGTTACAAATATATTATAAATTTTTTCTATTAAATTATATAGATAAATTTTATTAAATTAATTATATTAAGTTTTAAATAAAAAAAATGTGTATATATATTTATGTATTTTGATAAAAATTTTATATTTATAAACATAAAATTAATATTTAAATAAAAAATTTAATTTTTTCAATTATTTTAAATATGAAATAAACAATATTTTTATAAAATCAAATTATTTTTTTTAGAATTTATTAAAAATTATTATTATATTATAAATTTAAATTATTTTATGAAATAAATTTCATTTGATTATTATTAAGATCATAATTAAAATATAAATGTTTTGATTTTCAATTAAATTTTATGGAATTTTTGTTATAAAAAATTATTTTTATTTTAGTTTATTTTTAATTTTTACATATTTAATTAACCTTTTTTATATTTTACAATATACTTAAATTTATTTTTTGAATTATTTATATCAATATGTTTAGATCCTTTAGATGTTTTAAATCAAAAATATTATTTTAACTAGGGTAATTTATAATAATATCCTATTTTAGACAGAGAAAAAAATATAATAAACAAACATATAACATATATTATAAATTATTTAGTAATTTTTTTAAATTGGAATCTGGATATTAAACAAAAAATCTTTCATGCTTCTATGAAATTAAATCCTATTAAATAAAAAGACTCATTTTAGATTAATAAATTTTATATTTAAATTTAATTAAGATAAAAAGTTAAAATATTTATAAAGATTATTATTAGGAATATATATATTAGTAAAAGAAATTTCAGATTTTTAATTTACAATTATTGTTTATAAGTTATTTATTTATATTTTTAAAATTAAAAATTATTTTTAATTATCAAAATATTTCAACTGTTTTAATATTAGGATTGTTTGCTTAAACTTTTATTTTATTGCCTACTTAAAAATAAAAATATCTTTGAACTATTAATTTTTGTGGTGAAAAAAATTATTCAGGAATTTTATAAGGTTTCAATAATAAAATCTTATTAATATATATTGCATAAATTGAAGAATTTATATATCTGTAAAGAGCATTAAAAGAAGTAATAAATTTCATTAATCAGTTTTAAAATAAACTATTTGAGTAATTAATTAAATAAATAATATATTAATTAAAATTAATATTAATCATAATCTAATA
>Ga0315908_10003782_pt1 | contig 10988 bp, 4 predicted proteins | sample LakEriMetagenome_12_FD_203520 | JGI IMG/M metagenome (GOLD analysis project Ga0315908, IMG submission 203520) | Freshwater fungal communities from buoy surface, Lake Erie, Ohio, United States - Buoy 4 MA124 | ecosystem: Environmental > Aquatic > Freshwater > Lake > Lake biofilm | place: USA...
TCTGTTTTTTCTTAAATTATCAATTTAACTAAACTATCATCTAATAATTTACAACTATATCCTATATTTATTGCTGTTTCCTATTTATCTCCTGTCAAAACCCATACTTTTATTCCTGCTCTTTTAACATAAGAAATAGTATTTCCAACATCCTCCTATAACTTATCTTCAATAGCAGTAGCTCCAATACATTCCAAATCCTATTCAATTTTTTCTTATTCTTCCATCATCCTCTGATCTTTATTCTATAAATCAGTACAAGCAATTTAATAATCTTACTTCCAAGCCTAATACTACTATTCTGTCAAGACTTTCTTTCCCAATAATAAAGTCCTCAATCCAACAAGTGAGAATTCCTCTAGATTCTAATTAGTCTATGTATAATTATCTTTGTCCTTTTGCCTCAACCTCTAATAAATGATATTATCAGCACCCTTACAATAAAGGATAATCTAATTAGTTTGATTATCTTTTAGAATAACACTCATCCTCTTTCTAGTACTATTGAACTCCAAAACATCCATAAGAAGATAAGAATACTTCTTATTCTACCTTTCATCTAATAAAACCATATTATTATCTTTATCCATGCCTAGATACCTAAATCCGCAATAGAGAGCCATCTGAATGAGAGCATATTCATCAGGACTACTAGCATTATAAACCAACTTATTATTCTGATTAGTCACCATAATAGTGTGACATAGTCCCAATTAGAACATGTATTCTCTTATGTTCAGGTATTCTTGGCTCTGAAAATTTTATTATTCGAGAATTGTAAAGAAACTATTATCATTAAAATCTACTTTATCCACTTTCTCATAAATAAAACTACTTTTAATATCCTCTTCATTCTGCTAATTGTTTTTCCCATAGATTTTACCTTTGATTTCGACTAACTTAAACTCCATGATATTTTATGTCAATGTACCTGTTTTGTCACTAAATACATACTAGATTTAGCCTAATTCTTCATTTAGACTACTACTCTATACCTTGGTGGCTATGTTATACATCTTGGAAAACATGTTAGGGTCCTACTCAATGAAGTAACCTTGGATGAACTTCACCATTTCTAATGATACCAAAAGACTAATAGGAATAAAATTACTAAAAACAATGTTCCAATTTCCAAACCTGTAAATAAACCTAGTACCATCAGTCATGTTTTCATCATATATGTAAAACCACTTGGACCAATAAAGATTATTTAGAATGACATTTGCAACAGCTGCAAAGAGACAGAAGAAGATTTACAAAATGATAATATAGATCATGTAATGATTCATCAATTACATTACTTTAGAAGTTTTGACTCTTGCCTTGACACTATTCAACATTATTTTAGTGTCCTTGCCAGTATAAATCACCATCCCATACACATAGTCAGTGTTCCTTAATGAACAACCTCTCAACACAATCTAGCTTGCATCTACTGCCAATGGCTATTATCCTTGAATCTGGAAATTGCCTTAGAACATATAGATGAAAGGATTTGGCTTTTCATAATCAAGAATATCCTTTTAATTATAAATCTAAATTTCATTTAATACAGTGTACTTACTTTGCATTTCATCTAATACCTTTTTATGTTTCATATTAGTTTCTCCATCTAGATTTTTGGTCTCGACATAAGCCAAACCCTTCTCATCACTACTCCTTAATAATAACATATCTGCTGAGAAATACTCTCCTTTATTGACTTTAACTATATCTCCTATTTATAAATCCTCCCAATGAACTTCTTCTAATCCTGTTTTTTCTAATCTCCAACATGAACTCTCATTTTCCTATTTATCACTATTTCTTCTTGAGATATCTTCGAATAGATCCTTAGCTGCTGTTACTAACACAATAAAAACTAAAGGCACGAAGATTACTGGTTGTCCGTTCGATGTTGATATTTCATTTACCATTGAAAGGAATCCAATTATTAAGAAGTAAACATTTGAAAACCTGCTAAACTATTCCATTATGTTTAGAGGAAGGAATGTGAGCAGATTATATTTACATGTTTCTATTTTATTACACTCTACTTCTTTATCTTACACGTTTGTCATTATTTTACGATTAGGCATTTCTTCCCAATTTATTATTCGCTATTGTTATTTATTATTATTATTATTACATATTTAAATCTTTCACAGTATTTGTAGTTTTTATAACCTACATTCTAATACTATATATTGTTTTAATCTTGCTTTTAATTTTTTTACTCATCATTTTATATGGGTTATATCTAGTTCTTTTATTATTACATTTTTTATTTACCTAAGTAGTCACTAATTAATACATTTCCTTCTTTGTCTTCATAAATATTATGATATATATAAAATTATAATTTAAGTTATCTATATATATATATTTTCTTGATGCGTTATATAAATAAAAAAAGACTTTAAAAGTTGGAAAATAATATTATAATAAATATCTAATATATACAAAATTATCAGTTAAGTTTATCTTATTTTTAATAAACTTTACACAATAATTCTAATAAGTCTTTGTCATTATGATTTTTTCTTAAAATTATTTTATTACCATCTTTATCAAAAACGCTGATATTTTTATTTGGTAAAATTACATGAAGCCATTCTTACATAAGTCTATTTTAATAAATATTAACTGAATTAATATATAAAATTAATATAGTTTATAATAATTATTAAAGCAATTATTTTTAATTATTTATAAGTTAATAATATTTGTTTTCAATTATTTTTAAATATTAAAAATACAAAATAATATAAAGATATATAATGAATGTATAATACGATAATTTTATTAATAAAATTAATAAAGTTAAAGTTAAAAATTATACTCTATTTCATTAGAATCTTTTTTATAAATATATCCTCTTGGACATACTAATGTATCTTAAGGATAATTATCGGAATCTAATGCTTATTATATTAACTAAATTTATTTATTATCACTTATCTTTAATGAAAAATAATAATTACTTTTTATTAAATATTAGACTTCTCATATTAGATTAAAGAAGTGGAAGGATTGGTTTGTTTAATAGCTAATTATTTATCTATCGAATTAAAATTAGGAACAATAATATTAGTTTACTAATCATTAATTGTAGATACTTATTTGTTTTTATTAATAGATTGTTATTAATTAAGAATAAAGTTTTAAGAATTATTGAATTCCTTTTAAGGGGTATTTATAGTATTAATAACCATAAGAATACCAACGATCATAAACATAAGCATTCCCAACTTATTAATACTGTTATTATTGGAGTGCACAATGAGTCTATCATTGTAGTATAGAGGACTACCTTAACTATTATCATAATGAGTGCTATCTACTTAATCGTTTTATTGACAATTCAAGCACTGATGATAACTCATGCTTTATAGTTTTTCTATTTGTTTCATTAATTCTTAGTTGCTTTAAACTAGTTATTTATTTGTCTCTTCTAAATTCTTTATGTAAATTCTTTGTTTATCTCGTGAATTTTGAGCTGATATTCTATTTTTTATTTTCTATTTCATTCTTTTTTTCGTTTAAGGGTCTAAGCTATCGAAATTCTCTGGTAATTAAAATCTTTATTATTTTTCATAATTATCTGATTATTAATTATTTTCATCATTTAAATAATATTCTTATTTTATTTATTAACTCTCTAATTATAAATCCTATATTTGTATATTTTGCTGATTCTCTACTTTTGTTTTTCTTACTCTGTTCTTTGCAACTTCTCTTTTCATTATTCTTTTACTTTTGTCTATTATTTTACTATCTTATTCGATATTTTAATTATAATTAAATTCGTCTTCTTTTTTAATATTAAAAAGATCTTAGTCTTTTAAATTTAAGTATCTGTAACAATAGTCGTCTTATAAATTGTTAAAGAAATCTAATTCCACTATTCAATAATTTTGATAATTTATTTTACTTATTTTATTGTTGATAAAAATGTTATTTTACATATTTGAGATAATATTAACTATAAAGTTTTATAATAAATCCAAAAGATATTCTTTTATAGTCAATTATTAAATTCAAGTTTATTATAAAAACGCATATAGCATATTTATTAATAAAATATATTTTATTTTTTATATTTAAAAACTAATAATTTATTTTTGAAAATAAAAACAAATCTATATAAAATTTAAACAAAATATATTTAAAAATAAGATTAAATTTAGAAAAAAATTATAATAATTATATATTTAATAAGAAAAGGTTATCATTATTATTTAGACCTTTATTTATTGTTTGTATTATTATTAAATTATTATTCAAATTAAGAATTAGAATTATTTTGAAAATTATTTTTTTTAATTGTACTAATTTCTTCAGTAATAAATAATTAATTAGGTGTTTATGAAAGAGTTTACTATAATTTAGCAATTTATTTTTTAGAATAAAAACTCAAAGGTATTTTCAAGGTTTTCCTATTAGGAAAAGTGAATTCTTTGATTTTAAAAAGAATAATATTATTAAACAACTACTAAATCTAAAATGATATAAATAGAATATATACTTAAGGAATATTTCCCAAATTATATTGTGATTTTCCTATAAGTGGATTGATATGCAAATTAATAACAGGATCATTGACAAAAGAATACCAACTTTTTCCATTTTGTAAGTGAGTGTAGCATATTCTAAGTCTTCCATAAATTGATTTCAAAGAAACATGAACTATAACTGGAACTTAAGTTTACTTTATTTTATATTATATTATAATACATAAGGCCATTTTATCAATACTGATGTTGATATTTGAAAATATATGTTTCCTCTAAATTTCAATTAAAAATCCCAAAGAAACTCATTTTCACTCGATTTTTAAGGCACTACTTCTGTAAATATTGGGTTGAAATCTTAATCAATCTATTTTAATAATATTTTTTAAAATTAATTGATATTTATTTTTATCTATTTTGTAATAATTACTTTGAAATTTGTCACAGTTATTTCTGCTATTTAGGCTGGCCTTTTAGTGTTAAATGATTAATTCAATAATTTTTCAATTTTTCCTTTAAAAACTTAATTGTCTTTCCACTCACTAATAAATGCTTATAAAAGTTTGGTCATAAACTAATCGGTTGTGTTATTAATTTATTAAAATTAAGAAATGTCTTCATCATTTTAGTTAATAAAGTTGTGAGACTATAAATCTGATTTTATTGTTTTCTTAGAAATTTAATCGAATTAATCTGATTTTTAATCTTCATCTTAGTATATATGGTTTTATGATTAAATTGATAAAGCACTTTCAATTTCTTTGTTTTATAATTGTTAATCGACTAATTAATAATTAAAATATTTATATTACGTTTTTCAAAATTATCATTCAGTTGACTACTTTATTTATTTATTTATACCACTAATGAATGAAGGAATTTAAATTTCAAATTGATTATTTAATCTTAATTTTTGCTATTAAATTCTAATTATAAATCCTAAAAAACTTAGAATTAATTTAGAAATTTATATTTTAATCAATAAGTTAGTATATTTTATTCTCTATGATTTTATATTTAACTTTCATCTAGAATTTCATTATCATATGATTATTTCTAAAATTATTTATTTTTATTTACTTTCATAAATTAATTTAGATATTTAATAAATGGCTCAAAATTTTCTTTTAATTATTTCATTTATTCTAATTTTATTTTTTCTTCATATTCTTTAGAAAATCCTTTAAATTATTCTAAATATCCTTTTAATTACTTAAATTATTAATATTTTTACATCAATTTAATCTTCATTGATTTAATGATATTCCATAAATTAATCTATAAATTAATTTATTAATTTGCTATTAAAAATATTTCTAAATTTTAATAAAATATTTTTTGAATTTTAAGTGTTTTGATTTAATATTTTAACGTAACTAGCAATCTCTTATTAAACTTCTTAATTATATTTGATAAGGTAATTAAAGTTTTCAATTTTTTATGAATATAATTTAAAGACAATATTATACAATTCAATATTTTCCTTAACAACTTATACAGAGATATTATTAAGGTTATCAAAATCATCATTATTTATACAGAAATTATTTAGATTTTAAGAGTTTTCAGATAATATTTGACTATTATTAGTATTATTAATTTAAGAATTAATAAATAACTGATCCTGAACTTTAAACTGATTATGATAATGACTTTAGTTATAACTCTACTTAAAAATGAGTTTTTATTCATCATCATCATCATTCTATTGATCATTATTGATAGTATTAATCTTTCTAGAATTAAGAAGTAAAATAAGGACATCTTTAAGATCGACATTATAATTCTAATAAGCTTATATAGTGGATCTTATGATAGTTTTCAAAACATTATTAAATTTTTTTATTTAATCCTATTTAAATTTCACAATCTCACTATTTATCAATTTCACTTATTTTAACTAATCATTTAATTTATCAGTTGAATCTTAAAACTTTGTTTTATAAGATCCTAATAATTACACATTTAATCTCACATCCAATTCTATTTTTATTATTTATTAAGGAAATGCACGTTTCTTTTTAGCTTCATTAAATTCATCCATCAATTATTTAAGCAATTTTTATTGATCTTCATATAAATTTTAGTTTCTTTGGTATTTCTTTTTCATCTCTTCAAATTCTTCTTTTTATTGTTTCTTTTGCTTCTTGATAAGTGAATATGTTTTATTAAAATCATCAATAAATGATTAGATCAAATTCACATTTGCTTATAAAATAAAATTTGACAATACTTTAAAGTTATTTCCAATTTTATGAATTGATTATCTTAATACTTTAAATAACGGTAATTGCAATTCTGATAATTGCGATTCATCATTTTTACTTTACGTTAATGTATCCTGACTTTTTCTATTTTTTAAAATTATTAATCTGCTTAAAAATTTCTGATCATTTTTGTTTAACATATTTAAGGAAATTCATTAATCTTAGAAATCATCTTTATAGATTATTGATTCATATTTGTATGTCAAAATGTTATGTTAGCCGAAACATAAAAATTTTTGTCCTGATTCGTTTTCTATTTTATATATTTCTTAAAAAAAATTGAAGTAGTTTTGAAATATCTTGTGAAAATTTTAATACTGGATTTTGTCTATTTAGTTTAATTGGCTTTTTAAATTTATGTTTATATCAAAATAGTTTCCTTTACTGCTTTACATTCTGCTGTTTTATAATAGTTAAGATGTATTTCTTTTTTTGATTTGTTTTTAAGATTAACCTAAAAGTGAATATTAATCATATTTCTAAATGTTTTGTTATTCTAATTATTATAAATTTTATTATTTTAATAATTGTTTCTGAATATTTTACATCTTTATTTCTTAGCAATATTCATTTATGTAGTAATTTTTTTTTATTATTCTTTCTATAATTTATTATTTGCTTGGATCTTATAATGTATTTTGTATCAGCATGTCTGCATATTCAAATATAGATTAACAATTTTAATATTTATCATTTAATCTTATTTTTATAAAGTATTAAAAAACTATTATTAAAACCAGCATTGAATTTATTATACCAAAAATAAAACCTAAATAAAACATGTAGGAAATTTATCTAAATGAGAATAAAAGGAATACAAAATATAAAAAAACATACAATTCATTTCTCAAAAAAAATAAAATGTACTCTACTATTTTCATCTATTAACTATTTATTAATAATTCTATTATTATTTTTATAAAACTATATTTGTTTTTATATTTTATTAAGATAAGTTTATATTATAATAAAAAAGTAACAAATGAAAATAGCTAAATGGTTTGGTTACGGAAAGGAGAAGCCTATAGAGAAATAAGAAGTATAAGAGGATGAAATTGATGAAAAAAAATTAAATGAAAAGTAAGAAAACTATAATAATAAAAATAAAAAAATAATTTTTAAAATATAATAAAATAGGATTAATAGATGAATAATAAAAATAGATATTTAAATAAAGATAATTAATAAAATTAAAATATAATAATATTAAGCGGAAACCGAAATTATAATATAAAAATATCATATAAATAAGAATAAAAATGTATTTAAAATAAATAATGATAAAAATTTAAATAAAATAATAATAATAATAATAATAATAAAAATGTATAAAAAAACTTATCTATAATAATAATAAAATAAAGATAAAATATATATTAAATACTAATAAAAAATAAAGAGATTTAGAGAACCTGCCCTCAGATGATGAGCCTAACGGGATGCTATTGGAGAAGTAAGAAAATGAAGAGGTTGATTTCTATCCTTAATACCTAAACAGTGAGAAATAAGAAATATACGAATTTGTAATGAAATATGAAGCTAAAAAGTATGATGTTTTCAAGGATATAAGATGGGAACATGGACATAAGAATGGAGGAAGTATATGTCATGATGAAAAAATATAGAAAAAGTATAGGAGTGTAGGAAAAGAAGTTTTAAAATAAGTAGGCAAGAAATTATTGTCAGGTAATCTCAATCTCACCAAAATTAGTTTTCCTATCAAAGCTATGATCAGCAAATCAGTTTTGGAAAGTGCAGTTAATGGAAGTAATAAAATATATAATAATTAAACATTTTATTAATGAATATAAATATAAACTTTATATATACATATGTTTATATTAATATGTGTATATATATTTATTTTAGTAAATATAAATATATTTAAATATTTATACATTATATAGCGAGTGTTTTTCCTCTACTGATAAACAAAGCAGCTCTAGAGGAAGATGTGGTAGAACGATTCAAACTAGTGATAACAGCAGTAATTAGCTCATACTTTTGGACTAATCAATTCTTCAAACCGTTAAATCCAATTCTAGGAGAAACTTTACAAGGTGAGTTTTGAGATGGATCTCAAGTATATGCTGAACAAATTAGTCACCATCCACCTGTTTCTTATTTCCTCCTCTATGGACCTGACAATAACTATACTTGCAGTGGATATTACAATATAGAAGCTAAAGCAGGTCTTAATAGTCTCACTATTATTAATAAGGGTAAAAGAAAAATCACTTTTAACCAACTATCCTAAACCATTCATTTCGATTTTTCATAAGGTATATTATAATACTTATTAATATTATCAAATTCATATATTATATAAAATATTATCATCATTATTTAAATAATTATCATAGTAAAATAAATACTTTTTTTTAATTATTAGATTACTATTCTGGAACTTTTTTTGGTACTCTAAAGTTGGAATCTTTGGGGAATTTATAATTTACAGATAAAGAACACAATCTATCTTGTAATATAACATTTGGAAAATGCAAAGGAAAGTAAATTTAAATTAAATAACTTTATAAATAGGCCTACGGACTATTTCAGTGGGGATTTAATTTAGAATGATCAAGTTTTAGGATAAATGCATGGAACTTATCTTGGTTATGTAGACTTTAATGATTAAAGGTATTGGTAATATGATACTTCGCTTCCTCCTTTCCGAGTATTTATTTTACTTTCATTTTTATTGCAAGATTCAAATGAAAAATTAGACTCTACCATCTGATCATTTAAATCGAATTGACTTAATTTCTTTAAGGAAAGGTGATGTAGATTAGGCATAATAAAATAAAGAAATTCTTGAAGAAAACTAAAGAAATGATGCTAAACTAAGAAAAAACTTTTAATCAAAAAAATGAATTTTTTGTATTATTATCACATTATAGTTATTATATCTTTATATATTATAAAAATAATTGTTTTCATAAATATTAAAATTAAATTGTTATATGAATACTAATACAGACTTAAACAATAAAAATAATTAATAAGATAAAGTAAGAATATTAGTAAGAGTAAGACCTAGAAACAGAAATGAATAAGAAGATAATTTTATCTCCGTTAATGAATTAGTAAAATTTAATTTATTATTAAAGAGTAATTAACTAATTCTGTAAAAACCAGGATTAAAATAATAAATGCAATTTTATAAAGTGCTTGGAGAATCTGCTACTTAAGATTATGTTACAGAATAAATAATCGAATAATTATATAATTTTGTTAATGGAAGAAATACTACCATTTTTGCTTAGTAAAAATAAATTTATAAATAATTAGATTTATTAATAAAATTAAATTAAAAATAACATTAAATAAAAAATATTTTAGAAATAAAAATAATTTAAATATAATTAACAATAATATTTAAATTAAAGTGGATAGACTGGAGCAGGAAAAACTCATACTATAATAGGAGACTAGCCTTTGTTTGATAAAAACAATGTTAATTATGAGCTTCATTTTGACTCTTTAACCAATTAAAAAAGAGGAATTTTAAGTAGATCAATCGAGTTAATATTTAAAATACTCGAAAATAATAGTCATTAATATGAAGAGTAAACTCTATGGATTAGTATTTTGGAAATATATAATGAAAAAGTAGAATAATAAATTTAAAAATTATAATTATAATAATAAAAATATTAAATTTATAAAAATAAGAAGATATGAAAAATAATAATTTAATAATAAAATGATAATTAAATAAAATAGGCTTACGACTTGTTGAACTTAAATGGAAAATCTGATGATTTGGCAATCCGTGAAAATTAAGACGGTTCAGTACAAGTCCCTGAACTATCCCACTTCAAACTAAACAACCTTGAGGAAGCAATGAAGTATATTCTTTTAGGCTTACAAGTATAATAAAAAAAATAAAAATTAAAATAATATAAATATTCAACTAACCATAAATAACTAAATATAAATAATAATATATAAATACAAATAACTTAATATATAAATGTAACTATGAAAAATATAAATAAATATTAAAATATAACTATAAATAAGTAACTATAAATAAATAAATAAATAAATAAATAAATAAATAAATAAATAAATAAATAAATAAATAAATAAATAAATAAATAAATAAATAAATAAATAAGTAACTATAAATAAATAAATAAATAAATTTAAAATAGAACAGAGTGACACGACAGAATTATGAGAATGAAAAATCGTCTCGCTCCCATTGCATTTTCTAATTATA
>Ga0315908_10003783_pt1 | contig 10986 bp, 5 predicted proteins | sample LakEriMetagenome_12_FD_203520 | JGI IMG/M metagenome (GOLD analysis project Ga0315908, IMG submission 203520) | Freshwater fungal communities from buoy surface, Lake Erie, Ohio, United States - Buoy 4 MA124 | ecosystem: Environmental > Aquatic > Freshwater > Lake > Lake biofilm | place: USA...
CTCTTTTATAACAGGAAGGTTGAAGTCAATGCTGAAGGAAATGATAATGAAAATGAAGATGTTGAAAATGTTGAGGGAGTTGAAGGAGCTGATAATAAGGAAGCAGATGAAAACTGGAAGGCATGATTTTATTTATAATTTTTATAATCATTAATAATTCTTTATTATTGTTATTATTAATTTAAGTAATCAGCTTTATTTCTTTATTAAATTTTTACATTAACTTAAATAAAATTAAATTTTAGCAATATAAGAATTTAAACATAAGAAAAATAAAAAAAAATTTTTGTAATATATATTATTTTCTAAATATATTTATTAAATTTTTAAAAATGCTTATTTTTGATAGAATAAATTAATATATCTTGAATTATTAAATGAAAATTTAAATATTTCATATATTTCATTATAATAATATAATAATAATAATAATTAGAGTTATTTAAATATTCTTCATGGATTTAAAAGTAATTAAAAGAGTTATCTAAGATTAAAAACCATATATAATATTTGAGTATAATGATTAAATAGAAATTATAGCAGAAAATAAAATAAATCTCCAAAAATTAATAGAACTAATTAAAAAATAAGGTGGGTTAATTTTTAATCAAAATTTATCAAAATAAGATTTTTTAAAGATTAATGGTTTTTTCAGTATTAAAAGTTAATATTTTAAACAACAAGAAAGCAAAAAGTAACAAAAATTAATCATTAAATGAAAAATAAAAATTGAAAATTTATTTACTAATATGTTAATTAAAATCTAATTAATTATGAATATGTATATTTATATTTATATGATCATCTATTGTTATTAGGCGTTAAATAAGTTTTAGATATTTTGAGTAAATCAGCTTCTTTCCTAGTAGTCTCCTGAATGATATTATAAAAAGTATTTTCCATGATACTATCGAGTAACTTGGTAAATTCATTATTAACAAATAAATTGCTATAATCATCCTTATAATTATAATTCTGAATTTTATAATTTGAATTTGGATTAGGCTACTAAATTTATGTGATATCAACAGGAGGTTAATCATTAAATTAATTGAAAGGCAAGACAGGCTGATCATCTATCCTCTCTAGAATATTTTCAATCATAGGATCATTAATAATATCAGTAATAGCCTGCTTCAACAAAATTTCGAAATTGAGTTCACTTTCCTAATGAAGTGTTTTATTAAACTCATGAGGAATAGTGGCTCCTATGTTTTCAAGATTAGACTTCTTCTTAATTCTTAGAAATAAAGTTTCTTTTTCCAACAAGTGTTTCTGCTCAAAGACATTCTAAACTGCGGAGTCGCCTGTTAGATCATTAAGGTTTGCTGCTTCCCATTGAATCATACATTCAATTTCCCCTTCATATACTGAAGGAACTAGGTCAGCCTATAAAGTTAGCTTTATTTCTATGAATTGTTTCGGCTCTACTTTCCCACTGATTGGCTCTACTTGGAACTAATCCATGCACATCAAGCCTAGTTCATTGAACTTGAAACTCAATCTATTTATTTCCGATTAGTTATAAAGAAGAATTATTCGATGTTCTGATTTAGTTGCTTCTAATTCTCCAAAATCAATTTCTTCAATTGAGAAAAACACTTTGCTTCCTATTGGAGATACTAATGATCTTGCTGATGGAATTTCTTAAACTTTATTCGTTTTCTTTTTCGGAGGATTTTTAAAGTAACCTAAACCTTCAACTTTTACATTAATAGCATCAATTTTAGTGTTATTATTAAAAACATTGATGGTAATTTCGAAATTATAGTTTTTTTACTCTAAAGGTTTAAACAAACAATACAAATATTACTTCTCGCCTTAATTTACAGTGCCGTGATAATTTTTGATATCGAAAATATTAAACTATGCTTGATCTTTAGAGCCATCTTCCTTTATCTCCAAAATATCAACCTTATAATTAACATTAATACAACCAACATTATTAATCTCAATAGGATAACTAACAGGCAACATTTAACCTATTGGAGTATCTGGTAACTAATAATTATATTTCTTCAAAGCTATCATTCCTTTATTAGGAGCAAGAGTCATTCCCTACAAATGGATAAGCAAGGGTTTTCCATTGACGATTTATAAAATAACTTAAAGAAAATGCTTTTCACTTTCCATTTATTTATTGACTTCATTAGAGAAATTGGTGGGACTATAAATAAGTTCAATGTCTGCCAATTTGCCTGGAAGTAGTTTGCCACTTTTGGGTTTGATTTCAAAAATCTTTCGATCTATAATCATCTTTTCAATGGCTTCCTCTAAAGAAGGTTCTCCTGGATCTGCCCAAGGTTCTACTTCTATTTGAGAATCACTTGGAAGTTTAAAATTCCAATCCAGTTCAGTACCTCCTATATTCTAGATTGTTATCACTATCTTTCTAGGTTTAGTTGTCTGTTTTAAAGGAAGAAATCCAAAATTCCATTAATAAGCTTGCAATCTTTTCATTAATTAAGAAGCTTTTGCAAAATTGAGAGTCTCAATATTGAGGAACTACTTTTCATCTTCATTAAGATTCATGGCCAAATTGGAATTAATCTGATTAATACAAAAATTTTCCCACAATGTAGCAACACTAACACTATCATTTCTAACATCGACAATCTTCAAATTAGGATAAGAGCCTTTGCCTTTAATAGTAACTTTGCACTTCTAGACTACTAACTTCTTAGGAGATTAAGTGCTGGCAAAGGTTCCTTGCATAGGTCTTTCTTTAGCCCAACATTCAAGATCCAACTCCACATCAGCTACTTAGACTGGGGCGAAGGTAATACCTATATCAACTTTACTATGTGCTGCTATCACTCCTGATATAAAGTCTAACTGTAGACACTCTTCTATCACTTTCTGAGAACTCCCCCCTTTGTTCTTGCTTTTCATTTGAATTTCCACCCAAAATGTACAGTCACTGTTGTTTTCTAATGTTATGTACTTTTTCTCATTAAAGTTCACTTTTACTATCTAAAAATCTATCACACTAGGTGACATCTTTAATGCTCCATCACTCCCTTATCCTAAAATTACTAAATTGTATTCTTTGCATATCAAGTTTCGTATCTCACGTGTTTCCTTTTCCAGTTTCATAATCGATGTTTCACTTCCACTTCCTATCATAATTATTTATAATATATACATTATATATATATTTATACATATTTTCATTATTAAAATATATATTATTTTAATTATATATTATATTTAAATAATAATTTATTATTTAGTTAATTATATAAATAAAATTATAGATTTATAATTTTATATTTTTATTATTATTTTTAACATTATATTATAGAATAATTATATGAATTATATATTTATTCTGTAATTTAATATAAATAGTATTATTTATTATGTATATCAAAATAGTTATCTTTTGAATTATATCATAATAGTTATCTTTTGAATTATATCATAATAGTAAAAATAATAATATGATATGATTATATGATTAAAATAAATGTATAATACCTGGTAAATAGAAGCCAATGTTTTATTGAGAAGTATCAATAATATTATATAAATGAACAGGTATTTGTATTTTATACTTCTTCTTTTACAAAGGTATAAAAGCGATTTCAACTTAATTACTTTCATGTGGCTTAAGCTTAAATACCTTAGGATTAACATGAACCTCCTACTAATACTTATCATTAATAGGAATTTTAATCTCAACAGGCACTCTGCTAGTATTTTTAAGCATAAGTTTTTAAGTAGAATAAAGTCCAGCATAAGCAGGTGGGAAATAAATCTTGCCTTAATTTTCAATCTATAATTAAGGATATGAACACACTCCACTGCAATTAATAATCAATTTATTATTAGGAGAATGATTTAAATTACAAACCAATTAACTTATATAATGTTTGACTTCTTTAGGTTAGAACTCCAAAATTAATATCTGGAATTATTTACCTTGCACTAGTCCTTACACCGGATAAACTTTGAAACTCTTATTAATATCAGGCATAAATTAGAAGTAGGTTGGAGTATCGGTCTTATTTACTAATTCAATTGTTTGGTATACTTTATGACCGACGATACATGGTTGGAATATCATGTTTTTTGAAGGGGATAGTTCCACTATTGGAATGAATGTCTAGTAGCTTAGATCAAATGTGTGTCCAATGCATTTTACAAATCCTGAAAAAGAAGGGATTAGTTCATCAGGGCAAATTTGACTTTATATTTGTTGGGTTTTCTTCAAGCTTTGAATATTTTTCATGTGACCACCTTGGCTTTGTGTTTGACTAATTACTTATTTTCTATTAAATATTATTATGTTATTATTATATTATATAATTAAATTATAATATTATAATAATATTACATAATATAATATTTTTATTATCTTATATTATATTTAATATTACCTAGCTTCTTCTACTTTCTTCAACTGGTTAGAAGAAACATGCTTTATGGCAAAATACTAGACATCTTGATAGAAATACTAACTTTATTTATCAGGACTAAAAGTAACTTCAAATTTACAACTAGAAAGTGGTTTTAGAGTAGCAGATTAAGGAAAAACCTTAAAAGTAGAATGTTTATTCTCTGCTGATTCCTAAACTGACCATAAAATAATCATCTAGCAAGGCAAATTATTATATATTTCTATTTCTCTTGGTTAAGAATTACTATTTTTTTAAGAAAAACCAAAATCAATAAAGTCCTCACTCAAATAAACTATTCTATTTGGACTTTTCTGTTCTTAAAATAATTCCTAATGAAGAGCAAATTAGTTATCATAGTAATCTATTATTTTTTTAGTTTCTTATCCTTATTAATCATCATTTTAACTATTATTAGTCTATATTTCAAAATTATCATATTTGATTTATTTTTATACTGATGGATTAATTTAATATTGATATTACTAAAAAATATCAGACTATTGATTATAATTATGATTAAAATTAAGCATACTATTTTCCAAATACTTAATATCTAATTTAGTAATTCTACCTTCTATGACTCTTTACCTAAAAAGTTGAATATGATGATGAGAAATGGGAATAGGTCTAGTAAGTAAATCGTAACTAGAACCTAGAATATCTAGAGATAGAATGGAATGATTTTTAATAAGACAGTATACTCTTTAATAATAGGAAACTGTAGTTTTAGGGTAAAATTAAATTATAATTCGAGCTGTTGAGTTCGCTTGTAAGCATCCATTAGTCACATTAAGAGAGAAGATACTGTTTTGGTTATTATAGAACTAGAATTTAGTAGGAAAGTCACTCTCATTGTGCAAAGTCACAAGCCGAGTTGTGAACGATCCTTATTTTATTTCCCCAAAGTTAAGACATTCACTTGACAGATAAACTTTATAGCTCTCTCTTTTATATCATATTATCATATTATCATAATATTATATCATCATATTATTATTTTGCTATCATCATATAAACATATTATTATTATTATTATACTATCATCATATAATAATAATCTCATGATGATATTAAGATGGTATATTTAATTATTATAAAAATTATATTTACCCGACTCCTGTGACCTATAACTTGCAAGTGTTTCCTCCATTACAAATGATATCGAAATGACTAACAGTAACTAAAGAAACAACTTCGGGTTGATAAGTGACCCTGACTAAGAAACTACTTTTAGGTGGAATTCTTCCATTCTTAACATCAACTTCTATGCTATTATCTTAAAACTAGTCTTCCTCTTTTTTTTCTATTTTAAAACTACATTCCACACTACTGCAATTCTTAATTATTAAATCTTAACTTTTTCTTTTCCCTATTAATAATCCTCCAAACTCCATTATATTTTTGTTTATTGTTAAATAACCAATTTTACCTATTGCTGATAATTTCATCACCTTTACTTCCTCTTCATCAAATTCAAAAAGAGCTGTTGCTACTATTACTTTAGCTTCTTCAGGAAAATATTAAATTTATATTTTCTATTGTTGTTTTGCTTATATTACACATTTATTTGGTATTATTTTAAATATCTTCGAATCAACTTTTAAATTAACTGCTTTGTTCCTTTTATTTTCTATCACTATTTCTCTACTTGATACTTCGTTTACACAACAAAAATTAAAATCTATAGCATCAGGAATCTGATCACTTAATTTTGTTATTTATATTTTTCTTTTACTAAATCCCTATTATTGAAAATCTGCACTCACTATTGAGTCAATCATAAGTTATATTATTGTTTATAATATTATTTTAAATTATTATATTTCCAAATATTATATACATATTTTATATAAATATCCATTATGGCACCTTAAAAACCAAAAAAACTCAAAAATAAAACTCAAAAACAAACTAAAACAGACTAATAAAATATAGATAATGTAGAAGAAAAAAAATTAAATATTAAGAAAAAAATAAAAGAAAACACAAAAGAGGAAGAAAAAAAAGATAAATAAGTTAAAAAAGAAAATTTGAAAATTATAGAAAAATCTAAAAAGATAAAGAAAACAGATAAGAAAGAAAAAGAATAATAATTAAAATAAGAAGAGGAAATTGAGATTTTAAGTTATGAAGAATTAGTAAAAAGAAATGAGAATAAGTTAAAAGAAGTAAATGAGAAAATAAAGAAAAAGATAAAATTGAATTAGTAATAAGTGAAGCAAGGAATAGAAGAATTATAAAAGTATTTAAAAAGAACGAAGAATGTGAAGAATGTGTTAGACATAAACGATGACTTGATTTATTTGGAAGTGATTCTGAATGAAGTGCCAGAGAAATATTCAATCAGGCCATAAGAAATTAAATTAAAAAACCCTATTTATAGTGAAAAGTATCAGTCTTAGTTTTGTATTTTTTCTACTGACCCTTAGAGGAGTTATAAAGATAAAATCCAAGAAATGCATATCCCTTGTATCGCTAAAGTTATAGGTATTATCTATTATTTATATATGACATTTTAATTATTATTATTATTATTATGATATTTCTAGAATTTATTATTTATTATTTTGATGTTTTTATTATTTATTATTATTTTATTTAAACAGGACATGAGAAACTATTTAAGAAGTATCCAACATATTTAGATAAACGTAAACTTGCAAGTGAATTCGATCTATTCTTCATCGATCACACCCTTTACTCAAATGTGAACAAACTTTATGGGAAAGCTTTTTACCAAGCTAAGAAGATCCCTATCCCTATTAACTGTCAACACGTCCCTATTGATAAACAGTCAAAATTCAAAGATGATTATCAAGCTTATCTCAATGACCTTAACAATTACACTTATTTCATTTAAGGCAACGGTCCTGTCTAGTAATCATATATCTTTTTATTAAGTTTTATATTATAATCTTTATTTTAGATTATATATTATTTATTATATCAAAGTTATATAATTATATTATCATTATATTATCATTAGTTCATTCAAATTTGCTAGAATAGACATGACTGTTGAGGAAATATATGAGAATCTGAAAGAAATAGTTTATTAAGGCATCGGTTGTATAATTAAAGAAAACTAGAATGTTGATTCTATCCATTAAATCAATATCAAAACTAAGAATTCTATCAGTCTTCCTATAGTCTGTATGCTAAGTCAATAAGAAATTTAGGCTTATAATCAGAAATGAAAATATCTTATATTATCATCATTATATTTATAATTATGATTATTATGATTAATATAATCATTATAATCTATATAATTATTGTCATAAATTTTATTATGATGATGATAATTGGCTCTTCAATATTTCATATTGTTTTAAATAAAGCTGATAAAATTAACTATCTCTAAGATAATTATCATCTAATATTTCATCTTCCTCTTTAGAATATTCTTCATACTATTTGGTTACCTGTTAACTAATATGAATAGCGTTCTAAATGAGAGTCTAAAGATTTGTTTAATTTTAATTCATCAAAAATAAATATAATTTTAAAATGATAAAAATAATAATATAATAATATAATATAATTAAAAATAAATATATAATAAATATTATAATAAAATTAATAATACAATTAGTAATACAATTAAAAATAAATATAATAACATAATTAATTATTAATTTATTATTATAATTTATAATAAATATAATAATAAAAATATTAAAAAATTAAAATTATAGATATATAATGAAGAATCATTGCAATTATATTTTAACACACAAGAGTATATCCTTGGACTATATGATCTAATCATTTTAACGAGTATAAACAAAGTCTCTATACTTAGACCAATCCAACAATTGGACAGGCTCATATTGTTTAACATTTTCTTACTTAACAACCTTCTTAGGATCTACTTTCTTAGGATCAACCTTCTTAGGATCTACCTTCTTTTATTATTATTAAGGTTGATTTTTCAATTAAACATTCTATTACTACTATTAATCATGAATTAGATTGGCCTAGCTCTATTAATACTATTACACTTTTTTTGTCTCTTACTAATCTGGAAAATAGAAATTATAGTTTTGCACTATAGATTAATCAAACAGAGAGTACTTATGCTTTATATCGAATTAAAGATTATTAATGTCAGTCTAATTGATAAAAGTATTTAAATCAACATGAGTGACTCCTAAACATACAGTTTCCAATTCAAGTTCATTGGTATTCTTAAATAGAGGAATGGATTCTTCTTCATCTTCCTTCTAAATCATTTTTGGTTATTGACAATATACATAAATATCAAATCCCATTTTCATTTATTCTATCAATCCTATCTCCTCAATCTCCAACTCTATCACCTATTTAAAGTCAAAGTTCACTCTTGTTTTCCCACTCATTTCCTCTATTGTTCCAGACTCATATAATATTTTCTTATTCTCAGTTGAGTATGTCTAGTTCACTTTACAAACATATTTATAATTAATTACTAAAAGAAAATACAAAGAAGTATTAGCTCTATTGTTAAGTTTTCTCTATATTATCTAAGTTCAATATCACCCCACTCAGATTCTCTAAATTCAGAATATGAATCGAGAAATCGATTGAAGTATTATATTATAATGATTAAGATGATTCTTCAATAGGATGATTAAGTATTTGATTATCAAGTTATAATAAAAAGGACAGAGTGGACTTGATTGAGGAAGTGTAATGAGATAATAAAGATATTGGGTTAGCCTTTAAAGAAAGGAGTTTAAGAGAGACAAGAGGTGAGAGTGATTTAAGAGTAGATTAAAAATTGGAAATATGATTGAAGGATAAATCAAGTGATATAAGATTAGGAAAGCATTGGGAAATATTAGCTATACTTTTATGGTTGAGTAGGTTGTAAGGCAATGATAAACTGAGCAAACATTCATGCATTGTATTTTAAATTACAGAAATTTAATTATTCCTCAAGTATATTTCTTATAGTTTAGCAGGCAAAAATTGCATTATTTTAATACAATTATTCTACAATTCTAGTTTCACAAGGTTGCTAAACATCATCATCTATTCATCCATTCTGTCAATATTTCTTCTTTCTAAGATAAGTTCATCGTAGAATTCGTAGATTTTCTTACGGTTTATTATATTTTCATTATATCCCAATTCCTAGATTTATTTAATTAATTCTTAATTTTTCTTGCACCATTTTATTGCTGATTCTTTATTAACTTTCATGTCTTCATTATCTATTTCATATAATTTCTTTAATCCTTTCTTTGTGCTGCTACTCTCTAAGTTATATATTCCTAAATCTTCCATTAAATATAGTTCAAATAGTTCAGTTATACTATACTTTTTCTCTATTGAATTATCTTTATTGATTTAATATGATAATACTACACTCATTTTATTTAATATAGTTATATTTAAATATAATTTTTATATGTTTTAATATATTATGATTATATATAATATTTTAGATAATAGAAATATATTAATAATAGTGTTTTAATAGATGATAATATAAATAGGATATATCATTTTTAGACAATTAGATGAGTAATTCCTTTGAGTTTCATTTTTTTAGCTAATCTAGTTCCAACCTGTTTATCGTCCATTAATATCCCTTCTTCTTTCTCAATAATATAACTAGACCTATCATTTGCCCATAACATAGCTTATAAAGAATATATATTGCCCTATATACTGCTATAAACAGCTACTGGTAATTTACATCCACCTTCCAATACATTCAACAATAATCTTTCCTATTCTACTATATATCTACTTTATTTGTCATCTATCTTATTAAGTATCTATATTAGTTCTTACTCATCTTTTCTACACTACACTCCTAAAGCTCCTTACCCAGGAGCATAACCAAATTTACTTGAATCAAGTCTCTAGTCTAATTTAAGTTAATTATATTATATATATTATTCATATTAATATATAACATCAATATTATTCTTAATAAACATCAATTTAATATTATTCTTATTTTACATATATTATTATATTATTATGTAATTATTACCTATTAAATTTTATAATCCTAACCTATTGATTCCGGCCTCTGCTAATATTATACAATCATAATCCTATGTCTCTAATTTATTGAGTCTAGTTTGAATATTTCCTCTAATATTTTTATAAAAAAACTAAGGATAGAAATAATTTAAACATGAAATTCACCTTAAAGAAGAAGACCCAACAACAGAATTAGGCGGCAATAATTCTAACTATGTAATTCCTAAATTTTTATTCTTTTAATTAAAAATTATAACATCTGCTCTACTTTAGAGAATAGGAATTGCAGCAATAAATAATAATGGATCGATAATTGTAGGCAAATCTTTGAGACTATGAACTGCTATATCTCCTCTTCCTTTTATTAATTCTATTTCTACTTATTTCGTAAAAACTCCTATTTCAGGCATTTTGTAAAGTTCATCACTTTGATTGCTGTCTCCTATACTTTACGATATTTCAATTATTTCAATTTAATATTCATTTGAAAGTTGCTCTTTTATCTCCTCACTTTAAACTAATGCTAGTTTGCTGTTTCTAGATACTATCCTTATTTTCTTCTATTCTATACATTCTCTCTCCATTTATATTTTTATATTTT
>Ga0315908_10003784_pt1 | contig 10982 bp, 10 predicted proteins | sample LakEriMetagenome_12_FD_203520 | JGI IMG/M metagenome (GOLD analysis project Ga0315908, IMG submission 203520) | Freshwater fungal communities from buoy surface, Lake Erie, Ohio, United States - Buoy 4 MA124 | ecosystem: Environmental > Aquatic > Freshwater > Lake > Lake biofilm | place: USA...
ACAGAAGACAGGCTTGTTCCGGAAGCCGTTGCCAAATCCATTCCACAGATCACGGCTTTGGTAGAAGCAACTGCGGACCGCATGCTTTCAGGCGGAAGGCTATTTTATATCGGAGCTGGAACCAGTGGTCGGCTGGGGGTCGTAGACGCTTCTGAATGTCCGCCCACGTTTGGCGTTCCGCCTGAACTGGTCGTTGGCATTATTGCTGGCGGGAAAAATGCCATGTTCAATGCCGTTGAATTTGCGGAAGACAGCAAGGATCAGGCCTGGGTAGACCTCACCGCTTTTGGCATCAACGAAAAAGACACCGTCATAGGTATAGCGGCAAGTGGCACAACTCCCTATGTAATTGGCGGATTGAAAGCCTGCCGTGCCAACAATATCCTCACAGGTTCTATTTCATGCAATGCCCATTCTCCGGTTTCTGAAGCTGCCGACCATGCCATTGAAGTAGTGGTAGGGCCAGAATTTGTTACTGGCAGTACCAGGATGAAAAGTGGAACAGCACAAAAACTGGTCCTGAACATGATCTCCACTGCATTGATGATACAGTTGGGCAGGGTAGAAGACAACAAGATGGTCAACATGCAGCTCACCAATGACAAGCTTATCGACAGGGGCGTCAAGATGCTGATGGCCCAAGCGTCAATTGCGTCTTACGAAGCAGCAAAAGATTTGTTGATCAAACACGGTACAGTAAAAAAAGCGATGGAATCCATCCGTTGATAGCCTGTGCATGAGATAGAACCATATTACAACTGGCGGCACCTGTATATCGCAGCGGAGGATCCAAAATCGCCGTTTTTTGGAAGGGAATATTCCGAGTTTCACTATTCTCAGACCATCTATAATTTCTATATCCATCCGCAATGGGATGATATTGGATCACCCACATTATACATCAAGGTTCTTTTTACTGATTATGAAATGGGGTACACCATCATTGAGATGATCGGAGAATGGAACGATGCCATAGAAAACGACATCATGACCTTCAAGAGAGACATCATCGACATCATGATCAAGCTGGGCATCAACAAATACATCCTTGTTGCAGAGAATGTGCTCAATTTCCACAGCAGTGACGATTGTTATTATGAAGAGTGGATGGAAGACATTGAAGAGGAAGGGGGATGGGTTGCTATCATAGGCCTGCCAGAGCAATCCAGGTATGATTTCACAAGGGCCAGTATTGACCGATATGTCCAGTTGATTGATTTGCCCGAGTGGCGTCCATTTACCCCCGGAAACTTGTTTACCAAAGTAGACAATATACTGTTGAGAAGGTTGAACAACTGATTAGAAAACGTTTTCGTAATCATGTTTAATTTATTGTTTTTCTGCGTATAATACACTGAAACATTCTATCATATTCAGCGTTTGTGATGTAACTTTGCACCAATTCAAATCAGAGAAATTTTCATCTATGAACTGGAGTCTATTGTTTTCATCTTCCATCGGCAAAAAAATTGTCATGGCGCTCACCGGAATTTTTCTGGTGGTTTTTCTTGTTGTGCATTGTTACGTGAATGCAAACATTTTCTTTGCCAATGCCGAGGAGAATTTCAACCGTGCTGCTCATTTCATGGGATCCAATCTGTTGGTTCGCATCACTGAAATAGGCCTGTTTGCCGGCTTTATCCTGCACATTGTTCAGGGATATAAGCTGGAATTGCAGAACAGAGGAAGCAGAAAATCTCGCTACGCAGTTACCGCAGGCAACAAAACCTCCAAATGGTATTCCAGGTCAATGGCCATCCTTGGCACACTGATTCTTTTGTTCCTGATCATACATCTCGCACATTTTTGGGTTCCATCCAGGTTTGGTGGACTTGAAGAGGTATATTATGGAGACAAAAAATTCCACAACCTTTACCTGGAGATGAAAAATATTTTTGCAGAACCATGGGTGGTTATTGTCTACATCCTGGGATGTTTCTCTCTGTCCTGGCACCTGCTTCATGGCGTGCAAAGTGCAGCACAAACACTCGGCTGGACCAACAAGAATTTTTTCCCCATGATCAAAACCATTGGCATTGTTTTCTCCATCCTGGTTCCTTTGATCTTTGCCCTGATGCCGCTGGCGATGTATTTCGGCCTGCAGCTTGATTTGGAAAACATCACATTGCTATTCTAAACATTTCAATAAATCAACATTCTATGCTTGATGCTAAAATTCCTGCCGGAAAACTTGATGAAAAATGGACCAAATACAAGGGTACCGTTAAACTCGTAAATCCGGCCAACAAAAGGAAGCTTGAGATCATTGTTGTAGGTACCGGACTTGCCGGCTCTTCTGCAGCAGCCAGCCTCGGTGAAATGGGCTATAAGGTAAAAGCCTTTTGTTTCCAGGACTCTCCACGCCGTGCACACTCCATTGCAGCACAGGGGGGAATCAATGCCGCAAAGAATTACCAGAACGATGGCGATTCAGTCTATCGTTTGTTTTATGATACCATCAAGGGTGGTGATTACCGTGCCCGCGAAGGAAATGTTCACAGACTCGCTGAGGTGAGCACCAGCATCATCGACCAGTGCGTTGCACAAGGTGTTCCTTTTGCAAGGGAATATGGTGGATTGCTCAGCAACCGTTCATTCGGTGGAACACAGGTTCAGCGTACATTCTATGCAGCTGGTCAAACCGGACAGCAGTTGTTGATTGGTGCTTATCAGGCGCTTGAAAGGCAAGTGGCACTGGGAACAGTTGAGATGCATGCCCGCCATGAAATGGTGGAACTCGTCATCATCGACGGAAAGGCCCGTGGCATCATCGCCAGAAACCTGGTAACCGGCGAACTGGAAAGGCATTTTGCCCATGCCGTGTTGCTTTGCACCGGCGGATACGGCAATGTATTCTACCTGTCTACCAACGCAATGGGCTCTAACGTTACTGCTGCATGGAAGGCACACAAAAAGGGTGCCTATTTTGCCAATCCATGTTTTACTCAAATACATCCAACCTGTATCCCTGTTTCAGGAGACCACCAGTCAAAACTGACCCTCATGTCAGAGTCTCTCAGGAATGACGGAAGAATATGGGTGCCTGCCAAACAAGGCGACAACAGGCCTGCCAATGAGATTCCTGAAGAAGAGCGTGATTATTATCTTGAGAGAAGATACCCTGCCTTCGGTAACCTCGTTCCAAGGGACGTGGCATCTAGGGCAGCCAAAGAGCGTTGCGATGCAGGTTTTGGCGTAGGTTCATCCAAACAAGCCGTTTATCTGGACTATGCAGCAGCCATCCAGCGCTATGGCAAGGCAGAAGTGAGCAAGAAGAACCTTGGCAATGTTTCTGCTGAAGTCATTACCAACCTCGGAAAAGATGTGGTGAAAGAAAAATATGGCAACTTGTTTGCCATGTACGAAAAAATCACTGGAGAAAACCCATACGAAGTTCCGATGAGGATTTATCCTGCGGTGCATTATACCATGGGAGGCCTTTGGGTGGATTATGAACTCAAGACCACCATTGACGGATTGTATGCACTTGGTGAAGCCAATTTTAGTGAGCATGGAGCCAACAGGCTTGGTGCATCCGCACTGATGCAAGGACTGGCCGATGGTTATTTTGTTATTCCCTACACCTTGGGCAACTACCTCGCAGACGATATCAGAACAACTTCCATTCCAACAGATCATCCTGCTTTTGTTGAAGCCGAACAAAAAGCTGCAGACCGCATCAACAAACTGATGTCGATCCAGGGCAAACAAACGGTTGAAAGCTTCCACAAGCGCCTCGGAAAAATCATCTGGGACAAATGTGGAATGGCCCGCAATGCAGAAGGCCTAAAACAAGCCATTGAAGAAGTGAGGGCATTGAAAGCTGAGTTCTGGTCTGATGTGCGCATTCCGGGAGAAATCAATGCAATGAACCAAGAGTTGGACAAAGCCGGACGGGTAGCGGATTTCATTGAACTGGGTGAATTGATGTGTATCGATGCTTTGGAAAGAAATGAAAGTTGTGGCGGACATTTCCGTGAAGAATACCAAACACCAGAAGGTGAAGCGCTGCGGGATGATGAAGGGCACATGTATGTATCTGCTTGGGAACACCAGGAGAACAATTGGAACCTTCACAAAGAGCCCCTGAATTACGAAGTGGTTAAACCAAGTCAACGCAGTTACAAATAATATTTACAAAACAGATAACCTGATCATATGCAGCATTACTCAATGAACCTGAAACTCAAGGTCTGGCGTCAAAAGAACAGCAACGATAATGGTCATTTTGAAAACTATGATGTTAACAACATTTCATCTGAGATGTCATTTCTTGAAATGATTGATGTACTCAATGAAAGATTGATTTCAGAAGGAAGTGATTCAATTGCATTCGATCATGACTGCCGCGAGGGCATCTGTGGAATGTGCTCCATGGTCATCAATGGACAGCCCCATGGCCCATGGAAAGGAACCACTACCTGCCAGTTGCACATGCGTGCCTTCAAAGATGGTGATCAAATCACCATTGAGCCCTTCAGGGCCAATGCATTTCCTGTTGTAAAAGATTTGATGGTCAACCGTTCTGCTTTTGATAGGATTATTCAGTCTGGTGGATATGTTTCTGTCAACACAGGAAATGCCGTCGATGGAAATTCTTTGCCCATCGAAAAACAACATGCGGATGATGCCTTTGCCGCTGCTGCTTGTATTGGTTGCGGGGCTTGTGTAGCGGCATGTAAAAATGCATCGGCCATGTTGTTCGTTTCAGCCAAGGTATCCCATCTGGCCCAGCTTCCACAAGGAGAGCCTGAAAGGAAACAGCGTGTTGTTAGCATGATTGCTCAAATGGACAAGGAAGGATTTGGTAGCTGTACCAACACTTATGCTTGTGAGGCAGAATGCCCCAAAGAGATTTCCGTCCTCAACATTGCCAGGTTGAACAGGGAATACCTGAATGCCAATTTATCAGGGAATTAAGCATAAGCATCAATAGATTGTACATGAATGCGTCCTTACTAAGGACGCATTTTTTGTTAGCGTACTGATCTAATCCAATTGAATGGCAACTAAACCGATGATATTGAATAATTTTATGTCATAAATGTCATATTCAATTCATTTGAGGGAGTTGCTTCCATTTGTCATCATTTTATTTCTTTCTGTGACTGCTTCATCGCAGCCACTGAGCAACCTGCGTCAAAAAACAATCAGCACAGCTGGTCAGTTCATCCGGCTGGACAGTTTTAGTATCGTACCCAATTCAGTCAAGATCAACAATGTTGAACCCTCAGGCTATACCATAGACCATCCCGCTGCCATGTTGTTTTGGATCAAGAAACCCAGTCAGCAATTGGTTTCGATTGAATACAGGGTTTTTCCATTTTCGCTCAATGCTGCAACCCGGCGCATGTCGTTTGACAGTATTTTCTACCGGTTCAACATACCAGGCAACCAACTCACCAGAAAAAAGGGATCGGACCGCCCGATAGACTTTGGAAAGATCAATTCCAACGGCAGCCTCGGACGATCACTGTCTTTCGGAAACAGGCAGGATGCCGTATTCAATTCCAGCCTCAACCTGCAGTTGAACGGATACATGGGCGACAGCATCCTGATCAACGCCGCCATTTCCGACAACAATATTCCCACCCAACCAGATGGCAATACACAGAACCTGAACGAGTTTGACCAGGTCTACATTCGGTTTTCAAAAGACAAATGGAAGCTGTCGGTGGGAGACCTCGACATCAGGCAGTCAGACCTCTATTATTTGAATTTTTACAAAAGGCTGCAGGGCCTTTCTTTTGAAACAGAAAACCGCATCAATGCAAAAACCAACAACACCCTGTTGGCCAGCGGAGCCATCGCCAAGGGAAAATTCACCCGGAATATCTTTCAGGGTATTGAGGGCAACCAGGGCCCTTATCGCCTGAAGGGCGCCAACCAGGAACAATTTTTCATCGTATTGGCAGGGACAGAAAGGGTTTTTATCGATGGCCAGATGATGCAAAGGGGAGAAGACCAGGACTATACCATCAACTACAATACTGCTGAAATCACCTTCATGCAGAAACAGATGATTTCAAAAGACAAAAGAATTCAGGTTGAATTTGAATATGCCGATCGCAATTACCTGAACACCCAGCTCTTTTTCAACAACAAATTAGCCATCAATAAAAAACTGCAGGTTTCAGTAGGATATTTCGGTAATGGCGATGCCAGAAATTCGCCCATCAACCAAACCCTTAATGCAAACCAAAAGCAGTTTCTGTCTGATGTTGGAGACAATACCCTGAATGCCTTTTATCCCTCAGCTGTTGCAGACACATTTGCCACAGGCAATATACTTTACCAAAAAATTGACTCCACGTATGCTGTTGGAAAAAAAGCGGCAGTATATGTTTACCAACCCACAAAGAGGAGTGACCTCTATTCCCTGTCTTTCATTGATGTGGGTGCAGGTGCAGGAAATTATATAATCGATCCCAATGCTGCGGCCAATGGGAAAGTATACAAATGGATTGCGCCCAACCCCCAGACGGGTGCCAAATCGGGCAACCATGAGCCTGTGGTTTTGTTGGTTGCTCCCAAAAAACAAAGCCTTGTTTCAGTAGCCACCACATGGAACATGAACGACCAAACCCAGCTTGTGGCAGACATGGCCGTAAGCAAATATGACCTGAACCAGTTTTCTTCAAAAGACAAAAGCAATGATGATGGCTATGCCGCCAGGCTGATCCTGAAAAACAAGAAAATCCTACAAAAGGACAAAGGCTTGAGTTTAGCGTCAGGCCTCAATCTGGAGTATGCCTCTGCGTCATTCAGGCCTGTTGAAAGGCTTCGCAGTGTTGAGTTTACCCGCGATTGGGGGCTCGACCTGATGGCTGGTGCAGCAACAGAAAAAATCCTGAATGCCTCCTTCCTGCTTGAAAACAAGCTGTCCCATCAACTGAAATATTTGCTTGGCTCCTATGCCCGCAATACTGATTTCAATGCCAGTCGTCATCAACTCGAACACCATCTTAACCAGAAGGGATGGATCATCAACAACCAGGTTGCCATCACCAGTTTCCAGGATGAAATCAAAAACGGACAATTTTTCAGGCCCACACTATCCCTTGCAAAAAGGATTCGCAGCCTGAAAGGAAGTGAAATTGGAATAGGATATGCTGCCGAGAATACTGTTTCTCGTTTCACTGCCAGTGATTCAATTACGCCCGGAAGCTTTGCTTTTTCCACTTTTCAGCTGTACACGCAATCTGATCCAACCCAATTGAACAAATGGGGCATTAGATATTTTACCCGGTCTGATGACCTGCCTGATGGTAAAAAAATGCTTAAGCAAGACCATAGCAATAACTTGAATATCAACTGAGAATGGATGTCTAATGATCATCATCAGGTGCGTTTCAATGCCACTTACAGAAAATTGAATCTTGCCAATAACATTGCCAGCACATTGGCTGATGAGAGCATGCTCGGCAGGCTGGAATATTTTACAGACCTCTGGAAAGGAGCCATTGCCGGGAATGCCTTGTATGAATTGGGGGGCGGGCAGGAGCCGCGCAGGGATTTTACCTATATTGAAGTACCTGTAGGCCAAGGGGAGTATACCTGGATTGATTTCAATAGCGATGGCATTCAACAACTCAACGAATTTGAAGTGGCCAAATTCCGTGATCAGGCCAAATTCCTCAGAATCTTTACGCCAACAAATGAATTCATCCGATCAAACAACCTGCAATTCAATTATACCCTGATCTTCAATCCTTCCATCGCCCTGGAAGGGCATGAAGGCTCTGTGCTGAAATCCTTCCTGAAAAGACTATACTTGCTTTCGGCCTTACAGGTAGCTCAAAAACAACTGGCTTCGGGAGAGCGGATCTTGAATCCTTTCAAGGGCATGATCCAGGACACCAGCCTGATCACCTTTGACCAGGTCCAAAGCCATTCTGCTTCCTTCAATAAATTCAGCCAGGTCTGGGGAATGGATCTCAATTTTCTCCAATCCAGCAACCGTGCTTTTTTATCATACGGCTATGAAACCCGTCGATTGCGTGATTTTTCCCTCAAAATCAGGAGCAATTGGTTGAAGATGTTTACCATTGATTTAATTGGAAGATTGAACAGGAATATCCTGGAGACACCCAATTTTGGGAACAGGAATTTCAATATCCTTTCCCGTGCCATTGAACTGCGGATAACCTTTACACGGGGAACCACGCTGCGCTTACAATCTTCCTACAAATGGGATAAAAAGCAAAACAAGGGACCAGAAAATGCAATGATCAATTCCCTGACCCTGGAAGGCAAATACAACCTTGTCTCCAATACTTCCATCACCTCTAGGATTACCTTCAGCAATATACAATTCAATGGTATTGCCTATTCCAGCCTTGGCTATGTAATGCTCGACGGCCTACAATCAGGAAAGAATTTCTTGTGGACCATGGACCTGACCAAACGGATCAGTTCATTTATTGAGATGTCAGTCCAGTATGAGGGTAGGAGATCAGGAAGCTCAGGGTTGGTCAACATCGGCCGTGCACAAATCAGGGCCATCTTATAAAAAAGCCGCATGCAAATCTTGCATGCGGCTTTCAGTATTTGAAAGTTTGGTTTTACTTCAATATGGCAATACCCTCACCAATCTTGAATCCATTCTGGTAAACAACAATGGAATAATTTCCTTTGGTATACTTGTCACCCTGGCGCAGGTCAAAGCTTACAAATTTGGCTTCGCTTTGTTTGTAATCCACATCAAGCTTGGTGGTAAAATCAACCTGTCCGTCCTGCCTTGTATTGATGGTGCCTGATGCCAATGCTTCTTCCTTGATTACTTTGCCTGATGGGTCTTTTGCAATGATAAAAAGTTGTTTCAACCCAGAAACCGCAATCCTGTTCTCGTCGAGGTTGAATGAAACCCTTAATTTATCAGCTCTTCTGGCGGAGGTGGTATTTTTTTCCTTACCTGACCCTCTTTCATTGATGCCCAATATGTTAAAACCTGAGGCATGTAACGTAGAACCTACATCTACCTTGTCTTCAGCCTCTTTTTTGGCTGACTCCGTGATTGCAAGGTTCGCACTCAGGTTCTTGTTTTCGCCGGTAAGTTTATTTTTATCTGATGTTAACTGGATATTTTCTCCCTGTAGTCTTTCTATCTCCTTAACATAATCATCAATCCTGCCATTGAGTTCGCTGACAAGCTTCCTGGCTTCTGCGAGATCAGCAGAGGTTGCATTTTGCTTGCCTACAAGAGATTTGAATTTTGATTTGAGGATACCCAGTTCGTTGTCACGGGTTTTGACCAGGCTGTCCAACCCATTGTTGGTGGCTGTCATCTCATCCAGCCTCACAATGGCATCGTCAAACTCTTTCTGAACGTTGTTCTTGGCTGAATCCAGGGTAGCATATTGGGCATCTTTTTCAATAATTACTGCAGTGGCCTGGCTCTTGGCATACATGAAATAAATCCATGAACCGACAAGGGCAATGGCCAGCAAAATGATGATGGTATTCTTGTTGTCTTTTTTTGGGGCTGAAGAATAATTTCCTGATTCTGGGTAATTTGTACTCATCGTTCAATGATTAATGGTGAAAATTGGTAGCTTATTGATAATTTCGTATTCATCACAAAGAAAAAGAATTTCTTTTCTATTTATGTCGATATCCCTGTAAAAATAATCAATAGCATATTTTTTCATGCAATTTTAGGCATGATCTATCATATAACAGCATTTGAATGAACACAGACCAGATCATATCAGATTGGAAGCGCGGTGCTTTTCATCCTGTATATTGGTTGGAAGGGGATGAGGCTTACCATATCGATAAACTCACTGCATTTGCAGAGCACCATATCCTCCCAGCCAACGAGGCAGAGTTCAACCTTACCATTTTTTATGGCAAAGATTCAAAAGCAGAGGATGTACTTAACGCTTGCAGGCGTTACCCCATGTTTGCAGAAAAACAAGTTGTGATCCTGAAAGAAGCACAACACCTCAAAGAAATTGACCGGCTCGAGTCCTATCTGGATCATCCCCTGATGTCAACTATTTTTATTGTTGCCCACAAGGATAAAAAGTTGGATGGCCGTGGAAAGCTGGCCAAAAGCCTGAAGGGCAAGGCGGTGGTCATCACCACCAAAAAAATGTACGACAATGAGTTGCCTGAATGGGCGGCAAAAATGGTCAGGGAAAAAGGGCTTGAAATTCAGCCCAAGGCCCTTTACATGCTGGTAGACCATATTGGGAATGACCTGCAGCGGATGGAAAATGAAATTGAAAAACTAACGGTCAACCTCAAGGGCAAAAAGCAAATTGCTGAGGATGATATTGAGCAATATGTAGGCATCAGCAAGGAGTTCAATGTTTTTGAGCTGCAGTCAGCGCTGGGCAACAGAGACTTGCCCAATACCTTGAAAATCCTGAATTATTTTGCAGCCAATCCCAAAGCTGGCCCCATCCAACTGATTCTCCCAACCTTGTTTTCATTTTTCAGTAAACTCTACATTGCAGCTGCCAGTGGATCAAAAGATGAGTATGGTATCGCTGCTGCCTTGGGCATCAAGGCCTTTTTTGCCAAACAATACACGCAGGCCATGCAGCGATACAGTTTCAATGACATTGAAAAAGTATTGATTCTCTTGAATCACTACAACCTAAAAAGCTTGGGTGTGGGGCAGGTTGACACGGAAGATTCATCATTGATGAAGGAATTGGCAGCAAAAATCATCCTTCAGTCTTGAGCCTGTTCAGCAACTGTGTAATATCCTGCTTGTCTTGTTCCAACTGTGTTTTCAATGCATCAAGTCCGGCAAATTTTTTTTCCTTTCTTGTGTAGGCTATCAGTGAAACCTTTAGTGTTTGGTGGTAGATGTCTTCGTCAAAATGGAAGATATGCACTTCAATCCTTCTCTCTCTGCCATTTACAGTGGGCCTATAGCCGATGTTCATCATGCCAAGTTCATGTCTGATCAATCCGTTTTGATTGAGTTCTACCTTAACGGCATAGACACCTGATGCCGGAATCAGTTT
>Ga0315908_10003785_pt1 | contig 10981 bp, 5 predicted proteins | sample LakEriMetagenome_12_FD_203520 | JGI IMG/M metagenome (GOLD analysis project Ga0315908, IMG submission 203520) | Freshwater fungal communities from buoy surface, Lake Erie, Ohio, United States - Buoy 4 MA124 | ecosystem: Environmental > Aquatic > Freshwater > Lake > Lake biofilm | place: USA...
TTGTTGTGAATTATTAAGATGGGTCGGATCTTATTATTGCAATAATTCTCCTTTTAATATAAGTAATTAAACTTAAGGAATAATGATATTTGATGAATATTTTAAAAAAAATGATGAAAAAGATATTATTTTAAATTTTGTTCTTAAAATGATTTAATATGTTTGGATGATGATTACTTTAACATATTTTTTTTTAAAATTCTTTAAACGAGATAAAAACAAGATTATTGATAAAACAATATTTTAATATTTTGATAACCTAAATTTATAAGAAAAGAATATAACAGATTAATAAGCAAAAAAATGTAAATTTTTTATTTATTTTTTAAAACTTATGTATTTAATTTATAATAAAACAATAGTATAATTGGTAAATACCAAATATCTTAAAACAATACTTTTTATTTTTTTGGGTATCAATTATTTTTATATTTTCAATATAAAAAGTTTTATTATAGTATTTTTATCTAGTAATTGTATTAATAGTATGTTAAATTTGTACTACACTTGAATTATGTATATTATTTATGTAATTTTTGACTCTATATTGTAATGGAATGCTTTATTTATTAATATTTTTTTTTGCTCTTTAATAGGAACTAAATAAGAATTACAGGCAATACAATAAAACGAAAAGTATGTAGCATTAAAATTATATTATCATATAAATTGAGGATTTAAATTTGCTTGTATAATAACAGCTTTAAGATTTATTTTTTGTTAAGTTTTTCTTAACGGCTTTATTATAACAGCAGATAATATAGATTCAAGAGCTCAATTATTAAATGTTATGAAAAATTTATTTGTTTTATGTTAAATAGATTTTAAATAAACATTGAATAATTCAAAAGCTTAAGAAAATAGTTAAAATCAAATTTAAGAATAGGTTTTTAATAATAGTCTAAATTAAATTATTACTCTATAATATTAATTTAATCAAATTGATTTTTAAAATATATATTAATAAGAATAAGAAGATAAATAAATAATATAAAAATTAGAAGAATAACTTGAAATTTTAATATAAATTAATAATATTTAATTGGAAAGCAATTTAAAAATAATAAAAATATAAAAATTTTAACACATAAAAAGACATTATGAATCTTTTAAATAAAATCCAATTTGGATTCTTATTTCTTTATCTTTTAATTATATTATTTCTGTGGTTTGTGGTTTGGTTTTTATAATTATTCATTATATTGGGGATAACTAACAAATCTATAATTAAGTTTTAAATTAGAATTAATTAATGTTTATTATATATTTAAATTTTTTATTACTTTAATTTTAATATTTTTTATAGTATACAGTGATTGCATATTTAATTTATTAATTTATCTAAAAAGATGTTATTTTTCAAAACAATAATTTATCAAATGATTTTTACAAGTTTATAAATAAAGATAAAATTCAAAAAAATTTAGAAAAAATATTTTTTTCATTATAGTAAAATGAAAAACTAGCAAAAAGTATGAAATTATGAGATTTATTATATACATAATACATTTTAATATACTGATATGATAAATGTAAAATATATCTGGATGCATTTAAAGGCAAAAATAAAATAAATAAAATAATAAAATAAATTTAGTATAAGAATGCAAAACAATTATTTAAGTGACCATATAGTATAAACAACAGCAGGAATAAGATTTTTGGATGCGAAAAACTCTTTCCAGAAATTATCAGACAAAGAAAAAAAATACGTTTATTATTTTAGCCAAGCCAGTTGGTAAGGAGCCAAAATTTGTTATTTTCAAAGATCATATGAATCTCCTGCCTTGTTTTACATATTCCAAAAGATTTTCATAAAACAAAACCCTGCACAAATAAAAAAGTTATTAGTTAATAATTAATTCACAGATTAATAGATCTAATAGATATTTGTGTATATAGCAGCATTATTTTAAAATTGTGGAAATTATTTATCATTTGGAGATAAAAAGTTTATTCCAGAAATTGAAAAAGAAAAGTTTATTTTTTTTATAAAACTAACAGACTCCTATTAGACAAATAAAGATTAATTCGATTTGATTTTATCAGATATTATTCATGAAATGTTTAGTTTCCAAAATCCTTTTGGAATGATAGGACTGATAAATAATAATGGACTTAGCAGTTATTATTCAGGAAATATGAAGTAAGAAGAAATAGAAACAGTGAATGAATATATGAAAGATAAAGGAATGAGTGCTTTGAATACTAGGATAATAAAACAAAAGGAAAATAATTATATTTTATTAGTGGCTTCTATTTAATAAAAAGAAGAAAGTGAATAATATAAAAACATAAAAATAATAATAAAATATGGCGACTTCTGTGATTATTTAAAGAAAGTGAATGAGAACTTGATGGAATGCAAGAAGTATGCAGCAAATTAAATTTAAGAAGAAATGATTGAAAAGTACATAGAGCACTTTGAAAAGGGGGATATTGAGATACATAGAGAGAGTTAGAAGTTATGGATTATGGACAAATCTCCTATTATTGAGACTAATTTGGGATTCATTGAACATTATTTAGATCCTATGAAGGTCAGGGCAGAGTGGGAAGGCTTTGTCGCTATTGTTGATAAGGAGAAGTCTACCATTCTTTAAAATCTAGTAGATAAAAGTGAATAATATATCAAGTTCTTACCATGGGGTAATATATTAATACTAATTAATTAATAATATATTTTAAAATTATTATTAATATATTATATAATAATAATTGATAATATAATAATAATGTTGACAATATATTTAATGATTGTAAAAAGGGAGTATTTATGAGAACAGCAAGTTTAATCGACCAGACTTCACAGCTCTGGACGTAGTATCATTCGCTTCATCAGGTACTCCAATAGGAATAAATATTCCAAACTACGATGATATTCGTGAAAAATACGGCTTCAAAAACGTAGACCTTTAAAACGCATATGGTAAACTTATCCCTTCAAAAGTTTAATTTGTTTGCCCTTCAACTCTAAATGACTACGTAAAAAACTAACAAGATGCTTTGTTCGTTATAGTAGCTCTACATGAACTATTAGGACATGGAACAGGCAAGTTATTTTAGGAAGATAAAGAAGGGAATTACAATTTTAACAAGTAGGAAGGATAAGAGATCGGATTTTATAAGATGAATGAAAGTTATAGTGGATTATTTGGAGAGATTAGTAGTGGTTATGAAGAGTGTAAGGCTGATACTGTTGCTTTGTTTTTAAGTGTTTATGATGAAGTTATGGAGACATTGTTGCCTGGAAAGACTTATGACCAGAAAAACCAGGTCCTTGAAACTGTATGGTTGGAGATGGTATTGACTGGGCTTAAAGGTTTAAGGTGTTATGATGCTAATAATCAATAGTGGTTGTAAGCACATTGTTAGGCTGCTTACGCTATTCTTAATGTCTTAATTACTTATGATCCATAATTTGTTACTTTTACTTTCACACAAAATGATTCTAAAGAATATATCTTTATTGATATTGATAGGTAATATCTATTATCATATTATCTTTTTATTATTTTATCAATACAACTTATCATATCATAATAACATATTATCTTATTATCTTTATATTATTATATTATTATATAATTATATTATTATATTACTATACTATTATATTTATATATTATTATTATCTTATTATATTTTTATCTTATCATATTTAAGATAAAAAATAAAAACCAGTGGATTTAAAGCAGTTAGTGAGTTTTTAAAACATTTATAAATTTACAAGAGTACAGCAAATGTAAAAGAAGGAACAGCATTTTTTGAGAAGTACTGTAAGGTTGATGAATTTATGTTGAAAGTGAAAAGAATAATCGATATAAACAAATAGCCTCGGTCTATAGAACTACAAGGATGCGTAAATATTAATAAAAATAATATAATATTAGATAAAAAAAATTGAAGAGGAAGTATAATACAAATGCTATGAAGAAAGCTTTGAAGGAGTAATCGAGTCTCATGTTGACCATTACTAATAGAATGTGGATGATGTCTATTGTTTGTGGCAACAATGGAAAGATAAAATTAGATATTAAAAATAACATTAGTGATTATTATATAGATAAAAATAAAATGATAATGATAATGATAATAATGATAATATGATAATATGATAATATAATAGATATGAATTAAATTCAGTAGAGAAGATACTTGGTTTTAATGGTGAGCAACTGCTTCTGCTCCTTGTTGAACTGAATAAGGTCTTCCTCTTCAGTCTCAATGAGTTTGAACTTAATGGTTTTATTAGAAAGAGAGTAGATTTTTGACTCAGTCTTGGCACAGTCCAAGTATACCGAAATGTCAAATGATCCCATCATATCTTTCTCTTTCGTTGCTGGAATTATCACATATTTCCCGTTCTCCAACTTACTTATTGGAATAGTAATATCTCTTGCAGTCTTGATGTTACCACTTTTCAACAGTATCCTCTTCTGGTCGAAACTATATCATATAAAATATTTTAATTAAATATCATAATCATATAATATTTTTTAATTTTTATTTGATATATTACATTTCTATCTTTTCCTCATTAGGGTCTAACTTAAAGACATAACAGACGATTGGGTTGATGACTTCCTCATAAGGATATCTGATTCCCCTGATAAGTCTTCCATCTTTTTACTTGATTTGAATAAAGATAGAGGTGGAGTTGGTTCTACTGTTAAGTTCAAGAGCATACTACGGATTATTTGCATAAGCCTTTCTGTTTTCCTTAGTATTCACAATTGGCAATCCTCCACTCTATCCCTCCTTAAACTCATCTGCTAAATTCAATCCAAACCACTTGTCCTCAAAGTCAATAGCTACAAAGAGATTATTCATGATTTACCTGAAATCCTTAAATCTCATGAGAAAAGTACCATCATCTCCAATTACAAAATCCTCAATATCTTAAGCATGTCTGCTGTTCTTCTTCTTATTCTGATAATATTATACTACCTTATCCATATTCTATTCTAACTTCTTGAACCTCTAAAAATCCTCACTCCACTCTAACTACCACTCTCCTTTACCCCATGGATTCCTTATCCTAATTAATCGATGTGATTTATGATAATTCTTGCAACTATCATCTTATAATTCAAAACAATCAATAATGGCATAAGCATGTCCCTAGATTAGTCCAGTATCTTCATCATTCAAATACACTTTCTCTCCTGTAGGTCCATTAGCACTACAACCCAACATACTATTATTACTTAAATAATTGCTAATCAAATTCCATAAATCGTCTTTTTATTATGATGATTTCAGTAATTTAATATCAATCGTCCTTTTTTCACTCGCATGTCCAGTGAGATCTTAAAGAGACTCATCAATGTAACCACTAAATAATGCTTGATAACAATTGTGTAATTTCGCATATGCTTTTTCAATTAGACTTACCCAATAATGAGAAGGCATTGTGTTTTCTGGTTCCGGTCTGCATTATCCAAATACTATTTCTTATGTTGATTCTCTAAAAGCTATTTTATCATCGATTATTACATATATCGATTGATTTTCCTTGAAGAATTTTAGCACATAGATTCCGTGTTCATGTAGAAAGTGGAAGATTGGGGGATAGATTCCTTTTAAAAGTTAGTTTGCATCTTCATCCGAGATTTCTGATCCATCTCTATTACCTAAATAATCTCCAACTATCAAGTAATCATGAGTTGCTACTATTGATAGAGCACTAACAAACCAGCAGTTACCTAAGTATTATGACTGAATTACGTCATTACTGCTTGCACCTATTTATCATATTATATTATTATATTGTTATACTATAACGATACTATTAATATTATAACATTAAGATACCTTCTTCAGCAAAAAAACAAGGTTTAGAAGTGACATTGAACATTTGACAAATTTCTTCAGGTCTATACCACTCAATTTCATCAGGATCTGGACATCCTGGAGGAATAAGATTATCAGCAAAATAGAGACTCAATAAAGCAGAAGGATCAGCTTCAGTCTTTCCAAACTCAGGATCATCCCATTTTTTTTTATTCTTTATACACTAATCTCTTAACTCCTAGCACTTCTTCAAACATGCAAAAGGATCTCTGAAAATAGTTTAATAATTTTTCTTATTAGAATCACTAAAATAATCCTCAGCTGATATTTCTTTCTTTACTTTATTTAATAACTATTTAAACAGCACTTCATCTTTATTTTTCTGTTCATCATTAAATGTTAAATTGCTCTTTTTCATTACTGTCTTTGTACTTGCATAAGTCTTGTTGGTTTATTTGGTTTTAATACTATGAAAAGTCTTACTAAAGTAATCTTGATTATTTTGTTTTGGATCAAATTTTAAATTATTCACATCATTTTTTAATAGTTTCACATCAGATCGGTAAATATCTATCGCCATAGCTATATCTTTCATTTCTACTTCTTATTTAGCTCCGAACAGTTCATTCCATAATTATGTTGTTTCTTCTTAATCTTTAGTTTGGAAAATTGGCTCACAGAACTTTTGGAATTCTGCAATATCAATTGTGTCGCCACAATCTTATTATAATTTTTCTTTAATATAGTCAAATGTTTTTAGTTTTTGTGATTATAATATTTTTGCTAAGTTGATGACATAAAATCTATTACTCCAGCCAGGTTGTCTATAATGATAATATTAATAATAATATTTAATATTACTTGTGCTGATTGTAAAATAAAGCCAAATCATCATAATAGATGACTCCATTCTAAATAAAGCCACTATCAATAGTCTTAAAGAGAAAGAAGATTTCGGTCCTATCTAAGAGATTCTAGCCAAATTAAGAAACGCAAGTCTCGAGGTCGAACATAAGTATACCTTTTTTAGGATGCTACAAATTGAGCAACAAAGATTCCAATAAATCAGCGATAGTTTTTCCACTTCTTTCCTAGAAAATCTAGAAGATATACTATAACTTATCCTTAGGATTCTTACCTTTCTTTAATGGACCTCCTTCTTTATATTATCCATCACTTTTATCATGTACACAATAATTCTTAGGGGCAGGCTGATTAGCATACTTTTCTAAGACTTCGACATAAGATTCTATTTCGATACCTCCTATTTTTTTGAAATCGAGAATATGCCAGAGACTAGCCTTATCTCTTCTGGAACAAGTGCCATCCTGTGCTCTAATTACTAATGACTTATAGAATTCTCCAAGGTTAAATTGCTTAAGATATTTCTTACTCTCCTGTTAATTCACGATAATGTTGAAACTATCAATAAAAGTTATCTTCATCTTTTTCAGTAATTAAATATATCTGTAAATATTCACTTTCTATAAGTTCACTACTTTTGGATCTTCAATGTTTTCCTGATGAATGTTAAAGGCTATTAGAGTTTCCAAGTAAGAATTGTAAGACACTACTCCATTACACTCTTCGTCCAAAATATATAAAATGCTTGATATTTCTGATTGATTTAGATTCAGTTTCAGTTTCTATAAATTGAGTCTGAACTGATCCACTTACAGATTCTTAACTCCATGACTATCACATGCTCTGTATACTCCTTCTAGGGTTAAACCTAAGTAAAGGGCTGATTTGTAGAATTTATTCAGACTATATTCACAATGATCAATCTTATTCTCCATTTGCTCTTCACCTTTGTTAATTACATTTTCTGTGGTATTGTAAAGACTGCTACCTTTTATTAGATTGTCAATTTGTTCAGCTGTTATATTTTTCTTATTTTCTTTTATTTTGTTTAATGTCTCTTCTAGTTCCATTTACCGCGTTTCTGCTCTACGTAGTTTCATCTTTAATGTTTTTATTATGTTACGATAGTCATCGATGCTTTTACCTGTGTCTGATATTAATTTTTATTTATTTTAAACTTAAACACTTTATTTATTATTATTCATTCTTCTTAATTTTATTTATTATAATCATTTAATATTCTATATCATTTTGTTTATTATATAAATAGTTTATCTGTATTTTATTTATTTTTTTATTAAATAATATATTAAAAATATGAGTGATTAATATTCATGAAAATATTTAAATTTATTAAAAATGTAATAATTATAATAAAAATAAAGAAATAAATATATAAAAGATTACATTTATATTTTTAATTTGATTAAAATAAAAAATATTTAGAATTAGTCTCAGATGATTTAAAGATGATAAATAATTAAATTTATTCATTATTAAGAAAAATTGTAAACTTTTAAAATATTTTATAATTACTCAAAGAAAACGGTTAAAATTATATTTAAATCATAGAATATCTGAAAATAATATAAATTATTATTTTTGTTTTGTTACAAAATTTAATTATCTATTTTAGTCCTGTTTTGTTTTTTATAAATGCTAATATTTTTTTGTTTAAATTGAAGTTTCCCATTAATACTATTATATTGTTCTTTTTTAACATATATATTTTTTTTATTCTTTTTGTTGGAGTATTTAATAAATTATTTATATAGAATTTTTTATATTGGATTATTAATTCTTTTGATTAGAGTTTCAATTTGAAATGTATTTCTACTGTTTTTTGTGAAATCTTCTGGCCCAAAGAAGATATGAAGTAGTATTAGAAAATTTTTAGTTGAATAGTAAAATATTAAATTTTGCTTCAAATAAACTTAATGAACAATTTATTTTAGAATTTTACCTATCACCACTTATATTTAATTTTATATTTCATATTTCATAATTAACTTAATTTTTAGATTATATTTCTTTAATAAAATAAATCCAAATTTATTGATCTTTTTTTCATAAAAAAATTATGTATAATTTAAATTTTTTAGAAATCTTTTCCTAAACATCCTGCTCCATCATTATTTTTCAAAATAGTTGTTAATAATTAAATAAAATTTATGATAATCTTACATTCATTTTTCGATATATTAAAAAAAGTATAAAAATTATTAAATTTTATACATATCATTCTTATTTTCTTTTATATTTTTATTTTTCATTAATTAAATAATATATTAAATATAATCCTAATGATATTATAAAATATTTAAATTATTTTAACAAATGTGTGATGAACCTTACATACTTATTCAATTGATAAGTTTATTATTAAGATAATGAACAAATATTAAACAGATATTCACTTGAAATATTAGATTAAAGTTGTATTTAATTATACTAATCTCTAATTTAAAGCAATAAATAAAAATAGTCTGGATTACGATTGTTAAAGTTTATTTAAATAGTAGCAAAATTATAATCAAAAAATTTGTGTGATTGATTATTATAAGTATGAGGAAAGAATAAATTGACAAGAAATTGTGTTATGAATTAAGAGGAGAGGAAAGAATAAAATGAAGGAAAGATAAGATGAGTGAGTCCACTGGAAGTTAATTCTATTAAAGGAAATCCTAATTAATGGCAAGACAAAGGATCTTGCAATATTTCTCCATGATGAACATCTCCTGAAATAAACATTATATACTTCTTATACTTCTTTATCAGAATCTTAAGCCTTAATTTAATTTATAAAAAGTCATAATAATCATAACAATAAAAATAATTATAAATTATTAAATTTATAAATAAATCTTAAATACCTATCTTTTGAATTTTGAAACCAACTTTCAGTAAATATCCTATAAAATAAGAAAGAAAAGTATAAGAAATATATTAATAAAAGAAATATAAATAAAAAATGAACCTATCATCAGGCATGAACTAAGTGCCAGTTCCAATAATAATAAATTTATTTGCATAATTCTTAATCTGTAATTCCAACCAATCCCATTATTATTAGCCCAGCATATCTTGCTCACTGGCATTCTTATGATACCGTATATCTAATAAAATTATCAACAAATTTTATTTCATCTGTTTATTGAATATTCTTACTGATCTATAAATTCCTTTTTGTTTATACAAATATGATTCTTCAATTACATCATAAAATTTTAGCAAGTTTCTTTGCATTTAATCTTTATTTTTAAATGATGAATCTCCATCGTTTCTTCCATAGTCATGATCATCCCACACTCCTACTACTTTTATATTGTTTTCATATAAAGTCATGAAATCTTTATGATATTTTGTTATTTTCATTTAATATTCCACTTCACTTTAATTAAATTAATTGTTTTTAAATCTTTTACTCACATATGCAATATCTCCAAGAAATATCATTAAGTCTGGCTTATATTTTTCACTTATTTATCATATTATTTATGAATCATTTTTTTTATTAAAATTTATGCATGAACCGAATGCTATTTTTATTTAATTTTCGTGTTTTTAATAAAACATATTATCAAATTAAGTTACATAACTATTTTCTGAATATTTTTTCGAATTTATCTAAAATAAAATTAATAATATTAACAAAATTATCATAAATTAAGTTTCTATTTATTTTATATTTTATTTTATATTTTGTATATAATAATCTAGTTATGTCTATTCTTAAATAGATTTTTTATAGATTTTAAGAATAATAAAAATATTGAAATGGGCTGTAAATTAGAAATTTAAAGAAAACAAAAACAAATTATAGAAACTTTTTTAATAAAATAATAAAAGACACAAATAGAGGTGATAGATAAAGTAATAAAATAAATAAAAAAAATATTTTAAATAATAATTCTAAAAATAAAAATATAACATTATTAAATATTATTAGTTTTGGGCTGAATGTTGAGATTTGTATATTGATTGTGAATATTTGAGATAATCAGTTATAGATTCAGAAGAAATAATGCAAAACGCATCTAATATATATCGTTTAAAAAAAGCAAATTTAAAAGATGCTTGTTAAATATGGATGTGGAGTTTATCAGCAAATAATGAAGGACAAATTTCAAGAGTAAATTTATAAATTTCTGAATTTTATCCTCACATTTAATTTAAAGAGCAAAAGAACGAATAATTATAAACTTTTGGAATTAATCTTTTTCATTTTATAAATGGATATAAAATTGGATAAATTATAGTTGAAAATCTTTCCTAAAGGTTTAATTCTTTTGCTTAATAAGCTGATATTATTAAAGAATAA
>Ga0315908_10003786_pt1 | contig 10980 bp, 13 predicted proteins | sample LakEriMetagenome_12_FD_203520 | JGI IMG/M metagenome (GOLD analysis project Ga0315908, IMG submission 203520) | Freshwater fungal communities from buoy surface, Lake Erie, Ohio, United States - Buoy 4 MA124 | ecosystem: Environmental > Aquatic > Freshwater > Lake > Lake biofilm | place: USA...
TATAAACTTGCTGAGATAAACGATACCATACAAGCTATGATGTCAATGGACTTAGAGGAACTCAAAACAGTATGGGATAACCCAAAGGCAACGATACTTGAAAAGACAATTGCAGCAGCTATGCGTAAGAGTTTAGAAAAAGGAAGCCTTTATAGTTTAGAAACTTTACTTACCCGTGTTTATGGTAAGCCAAAAGAACAAATGGATATTCAGCAAGATACCAGGATTGAGGTTGTATTTGTTGAAGGCAAAACTATTTTATAGTATCTTTGTATTATGATTACAATAACCAATGAGGATAATATGGAGTTAATGGCTCGTTATCCTGATAAATATTTTGATTTTTGTTTAACTGACCCACCCTATGGTGTTAATCTTAAATATAATAGTTATGATGATACTTTAGAAAATTGGTATAATTTAATGAATAAATTTATTCCTGAAATTATAAGAGTTTGCAAAATGTCAATTTTCCCATCTTGTAGTATAAATAAAATGGATTGGATATATAAAAATCATAAGCCTGATTGGTTAATAAGTTGGAATAAAGGAAGTACAGGACACGCAGCTTATATTGGTTTTAATAGTTGGGAACCTCTATTAGTATATGGTAAAATAAAAAAATTGTATTTACACGATGCATTTACAGTTAGTCCAACTCAATCTATGGGTGATTATGGACATCCTTGTCCTAAACCTATAAAATATTATAGTCATTTTTTTAGCAAAATACCAAAAGGTAGTAAAATAATTGAACCATTTTTAGGAAGTGGAACTGCTGCAATAGCTGCTCATAATTATAATTTAGATTTAATTGGTTGTGAACTTGATAAAGAATATTACGAAAAAGCATTAGATAGATTAAACAAACATCAAATGCAAAAAAGTTTATTTTAATGCAAATATTCTTACCTAATCCACATATAAACCAAAAGAAGATATTAGAATGCGAAAAGCGTTTTATTGTGGTTATGTGCGGTAGAAGGTTCGGCAAATCGGAGTTAAGCCAGATCAAATGTATTACAACCGCAATCAAAGGCGGTCAGGTTGCATACATAACACCTACCTATAAATTGGCTAAGGTATTTTTTGAGAAGCTATGCAATAGCCTTCCCTTCCCTAATAACAAATCGGACTTAAACATTAGCTTCCCTAATGGTGGCAAGGTCGAGTTCTTTACGGGGGAACGCTTGGATAACTTAAGAGGTAGAAAGTTTAACCTGGTAATAGTAGACGAGGCTTCCTTTATACCTAACCTTGAAGACGGGTGGCTTAATTCAATAAGACCTACCTTAACCGACTATAAGGGTAAAGCTATATTCCTTAGCACCCCTAAAGGTAAAAACTACTTCTTTAGTTTGTTTAGCAAAGCAGAACCAGATTGGCAAAGCTTTAAGTTTACTACATACGATAACCCTTACATAGATCCTAACGAGATAGACGATGCCCGTAAGCAACTGCCAGAGGTTGTATTCGAGCAAGAGTATATGGCAAACCCAGCTGAGAACGCAGCAAACCCTTTCGGCACTCAACATATACGCAAGTGCATACACCCAGTAACAACAATGCCGGTAGTAGCTTATGGAATTGATCTGGCGAAGTCGGTCGATTGGACAGTTATAGTAGGTTTAGACGAAGACGGAAACGTGGCTTATTTTGACCGCTTTCAAATGGATTGGCACAATACCAAGCAAACTATCCTTAGGCTGCCTAAATGCCCTATCCTTGTCGATAGTACGGGGGTTGGCGACCCTATACTTGAAGACCTACAAAGAGAAGGGGTAATGATACAAGGCTTAAAGTTTACAAGTTCAAGTAAGCAGCAGCTAATGGAAGGGTTACAGGCTGCCATACATCAAGGGAAGATAGGCTACCCCGATGGGATAATAAGCCAAGAGTTAGAAGTGTTTGAATATCAATACACGGCAACGGGGGTAAAGTACTCCGCACCTTCAGGCTTTCACGATGATGCGGTAATGGCTTTAGCTTTGGCTTGGCAGAACTTTAGCCTTAAACGTGGCACGGGAAGGTATGCCTTCCTTTAACCGCTTATCCTTGATATTTGCCGTTCATCACATTTTTAGAAAAAAGTTTGCCCATTTGATTGTGTAATGTGAAAAGGTTGTATATTTGATATATCAATTAACCACAAAAACAAAACACAATGAAACAAATTTTTATTTTAGTATTCAAACACGAGGCAGCAGAGCCGCAAAAAATAAACTCCTTTTTTGATAGAAAAGAAATGCAAATACACGAGGCGCAAAGATTAAACGATAGTTTACAAAATACTATTTGGATATTAACACCTAATTATTAATTAAAACGGGGCTTGAAATATAGCCCCACTTTTTTTAACCTTAAATAAATAACACAATGCAGAACTTAACAAAAATTGGCAAAGGGTACTACCAAAGCGGATACGGAAAAGGCTTTGATAAGAAGCCTGTAATTAGATTAATTAACGGGAAAGCATACGCAAAAAAATCAAACGCTTTGCCCTTTGAAACTGATATTTTAGGCTATGTAATGGTAAACGCATTTAAAACAGGGGAACATATATCCTTTGGCGAAGTAGGGCGAATATCGGAGCATCAAGAATATAATTATTAAAACAATTCAGGGGTGCGACTGACCAACGCACACTTTAACCAACTAAACTAAACACAATGCAACCGGTAATTAACAATCAATACAAAATCCGCTTAAATTCTTACAAATCTTTGCGCCATTATGGTGGTAGAGATATTACAACCTTTGCGCATGTAGTTAATGCCACATTAACCGCATTACAAGACAGCGTAAGCCAGCCTTATATATTTACCTTAAATGAAGATGTAAAAAACCATAAAGACCAAATGGTATACAAAGCTGGACACAAAATAGCCATAAACCCAAAAGACATAGTAAACGAATAAAACAAAATAGGGGTGCGTCTATTCAACGCACAATTTAACTAATTAAACTAAACACAATGAAAAAAGAAACCGCACAACTTTTAGCCGTATTTTTAGTAGCTTGTTACCTTATTGGGCAACTGCAAGACATCTACTCAAAATGATCTACGCTATCTGCCTTCTGCTAATTACAACAGGTTTTGTAATGGCAGCATTAACTGACTATTTAATTAAAAACTATGACACAAAGCACAAAAGAATACATAGACAAATACTACGCAAGTGAGCCAATTAGTATAATGATGACTAACATAGATGCTACTTACCTTGAGATACTTACCTACTGCCAGGATAAAGGTTACGAACCTTCTAAACGCAAAATGCGTAAGCCTGAAGATGCAGCTAAAATTGGCTTCTTTGATGTAGATAACTACAAACCCGAAACGATATGAGTATCTTATTAATAATTACAGTATGGGAACTACTAAAAAAGATAGTAAAGACAATCGTTTACAAGCACTTAAATTCAAAATAGCTTTTTTTACTATTGGCATCTTAGCTTATATTGGCTTATTAATAATGTCTATAATACAAAAACTAAACATCTTTAAAAAATAACAAATGGAACTACAACAAATCTTCGAAACAACAAAAGAACAAAGGACTGAGTTTACTTACCAATTAATTGAACGCTTAAACGCAGGGGAACTTGATCCACTTAAAACACATCTCCAGGTTAAAGCCTTAGAGGATATGCTTGAAACCCTAAAGGCAAACAAGGACTACAAAGATGCCGTATTACAAGCAGCCGTACTTAATGGCAAGGACTTTGAGTATATGAATGCTAAGTTTAACATTCGTGAAGTAGGTGTTAAGTACGATTACACCAAATGCGAAAGTCCTGCTTACGAGGATATATTGAACGAGTACAATAGTGCAGCTAAAGCCAAAAAGGATATGGAAGAGTTCCTTAAAAAAGTACCGCATTCTGGACTTGACATTATCAATGGAGTTACTGGCGAGGTTACAAAAGTTTACCCACCTGCCAAAAGTAGCACAACCTCAGTAGCAGTATCACTAAAATAAAAAGAAATGGTTTTAACAATAATTGGAGTTATTGTACTAATTTTAATGATTATAGAAATTAGAGACGTTTACAACCAGACAAAATGATAGTAGGTATTTTATGCTCTGTACTATTCTCAACCTTAATTTCAATAGTTTGGGTTAGGATAATAGATCAAAGCAACAAGATGTTAGAACAAGATAAAAAAGAAAACAAATGAATTGGAACGATTTAACAGTATGGCAGTACCAACAGATTTACCCAATAGTAACTAAGCCTGAGAAGGATTGGACTAACCTTGACGTAGAAAGTAAGCTTGTTGGTATTTTATACAACATTACAGACACGCAAGTCGATAGCCTTAGCGTAGGGGAGTTTAATAAAATGAAGGCAACCTTAGGCTTCTTAGACGATAAAATTGAAGGTAAGCCTGTTAAGTACACAGAAGTAAACGGCAAACGTTATAGGTTTATCTATGATGTGCAGCAGATCAAAGCAGCCAGATACATTGAATCTAAAGTATTTAGTACCGACTTAGTAGGTAACATTCATAAGTTAGCAGCATCAATGGTTATGCCTCAGCGCAAAACCTGGTATGGCAGATGGGTAGATGAGAAGTACGATTCTTCTAAGCATAGCCAATATGCCGAGGATTTACAAGGGGCAAAGTTTATGCACATATACCAATCGGTTGTTTTTTTTTATCAAGTTTACAGAAACTGGATAGAAGTTTCTCGGGACTATTTGGTCAAGGAAATGATGAGTCAGGGAATGACATCGGAGTTGGCACTAAGGGGGGTTCAAATTTTATGCGAGACTTTGGATGGCAATATTGCGCCAAATCTGTTGCCGACCACGAAAATATCTCAGTTGACGAAAGCTATGAACTAACAACCATACAATTTTTAAACACGCTATCCTACCTAAAGGCAAAGGCTGATTACGATAAGGAGCAACATAGGAAACTAAAGTAACCCTGCCAATTTTGGTGGGGTTAGTTATTTTTAGACCTTCCTTATATTTATTAGCGTGAGAATAGATAAAGCACAAATACAAGCCTTAAGGGATAACTTTATACAAAGCGTAGGCGGTAACTTTAATGTAGTTAAAGAAGGAGATTTACCTATATTAGAGGAAACCCTTTCATTATACGGACAAGCCTTTAATGATGCTCTAATCAATATATTAGACCAAGAGAACATAACAAGTTCTGGTAAGTTAGCAGAACCAGCAATAGGAATTGTAACTAAATTCGGAACGGGTTACCTTTTAAGTTTGGGTTACACTCCAGGAAGTGAACAAGACAAATACTTTAGATTTGTCAATAAAGGTGTTAAAGGTACAAACAATACAAAGGCAGATGCTAAAACACCATATTCATTTAAGACAAATAAAAAAGCCGTTCCTGTAAGTTCAATAGAAAAATGGCTTAGTTACAATAAGTTAAAATCGGTTGCCGTTAAAAAGTACACAAAGCTTGGAGTAGAAAGCAAAGCAATACAAGGCAAAAAATCTTTAGCTTGGGCGATATCAAGAAGCATACACACTAAAGGACTTAGGTCAACGCACTACTTCGACAAAGCAGTAGCGCAAATATTTAACAAAGAATTTATTGAAAACATAGCCATTGCAACAGGTGGAGATGTTTTAATTCAAATAAAGCAAACAGTAAACGAAAGTAAGAATGGCAATAACAATAACAAGTAGTCCTGCACCCTATTCGTCAATGCACGATAATCTGTGGTTTGTTTCAAGTTCTACAAATAGCGGAACTACAAACTTTAAATTTGTTTATGACGTATTCATAAACGGCAGCCAGGTTATTAGGTCAAAGGTATTCCCTGCTCCAAGTGCAGAAGGTAGCTATGGGGTGTTTAACGCATCTCCAATGGTTAGAAGTTTTGTTACTAATTACTTCGAGCCTTCAGGCAATTCAATACTTGTAGCTTCAAACGATAAGATTAAAGTAGATTACCAAGTAAGGATAGGCGAGGAAGTTAGCGGTGTTACAACTACCAACTTAGCATCTGGCAGCTACTCAGCCTATAACTTTGTGCCGCCATTGTTTGCCGATGTGTTTCTAACAAAGAACAAGACACCTTTGGTATTATCGGACTATTATGATAATTTACTATTAGAAAACTTTACAGATGATTTTTTAACAGAAAGGGACACGGACGAAATAACGCTTGAATACGGAGATAACTTTTACATTACGTTTCTACGCATAGCAACTGGCGGTTATTCTGCTTGGGTTGAAGTATTAGGTCAAGGCGATGTGGTTACTAATACTGTATCGGGTAACATTACCTTAGGCGGTCAATTTAATATGTTTAACCTACAAGCCGGACACATAAATGCCTTTGCATCCGGAACTATAATTACAGAAAATACTTACGGCTATAACTTCTATTTAAAAAGAGGCATAGCACAAACAAGGGTAATTAAGATAAGACAAAAGTGCTATCCTAAATACCAACAATTTAACCTTGAGTTCCTTAATAGGCTTGGCGGTTGGGACACAAAGAAGTTCGCTTTAGTTAATAGAAGGTCGAGCGAGTATCAAAGGGCATCATATAGGCGAAGCGATTGGCAGCTTGTAGGTGGGCAAATGACAAACATAGATGCATATAACAGATATAACGAAACGACTTTTAACTATGCTATTCAGCATAAGGATAAATATAAGCTTACTTCTGATTGGGTTAACGAACAAGATTATTCGTGGTTGGCTCAGCTTGTATCGTCTCCTATTGTATATATGGAAGTTCTTGGTGCATACTTCCCTGTTACCATAAGCACAAGCAATTACGAATACAAGTTAGAAAGTGCAGATAAGCTATTTAACTTTGAGATTGAAGTAGAAGTAGGTAAGTATTTAACAAGCCAATTCAGATAATGATTAGCACAGAGATATACATCGAGGAACAGAAGATTGATCTATTGCAAGATATATCTACCGAGTTTACTTATGCCATTGACGATGTAAGTGAGTTCGGTAGTCGCAATACTTCTTTTAGTAAGACAATTAGTATTCCAGGAACGGCAAATAATAACCTAATCTTTGGTTACATCTTTGAACTTAACAACGCTAACTTCACAGACAATTCATTACCAAATGTAGGATATAACTATAACGTAACTAAACAAGCTAACTGCAAAATCTTTATTGATAAGGTGCAAATATTTAAAGGCACTTTAAGAATATTAGAAATAGTTATTGATAAAGAAACTATTGAATACCAGTGCAGCGTGTTTGGGGAACTTGGTGGGTTTATTAACCAATTAGGAAACAAGCGTTTAGAAGATTTAGATTTTAGTGCTTATGACCATACTTATAGCGTAGCTAATATTAGTGCGAGTTGGGATAACCCTGGAGGTTCAGGCTACTATTATCCGCTTATTGATTACGGAAGTGTTAGCACGGGACAATACGGGGTAGCTAAGAAGGACTTTCAATACACAACGTTTCGACCTGCTTTGTATGTAAAGGAATATATACAGAAGATATTTGCAGGTACAGATTATACATTCGATTGCTCGTTTTTTGATACTCCTTTATTTAAAAGGCTTATCATTCCTAATAACCAGACAAACATTACTGCGTTAAATAATACGAGTATGAGTGCAAACGCTATTAGTAGAACTATGCTATTAACAGGCAATCCATTTGTTCAATATACTTTAACAACCGCAGGTAGTTTTTCACTTGATTTAACGAATACTTTATTTACTTATTCAGGCGCTACGCTAACTACGAACATACAAATTAGTTTAACAGGCTTTGTAAACTTCTTTGATATTAGCCAAGCAGAATACACTGTAATACTTAGAAAAAATGGTGGACAAATTGGCTCACAAGATTTTGATGCCAATGTTACAAGAATGCTTAACTGCAACTTTACAGTTGAAGGGATTACGTTTAATAGTGGAGATAATATGCAAGTAGAAATACTTGGAACTTCAATGGAAATTGAAATATTTAATGGTAATGTAGGAGTAACTACAAGCACACCTACACAAGTACAAATTAACTTAGGCGAAACTATTAAGGTAAGCCAAACAATCCCAAAGGGTATATTTCAAAGGGACTTCTTTTTGAGCATTGTTAAAATGTTTAACCTTTACGTTTATGAAAATAAGTTTAACGACAAAGAACTGGTTATTGCTCCGTATGTGGTTTTCTATCCTGAGAAGTCAGATAACGCAGAAGATTGGACTAACAAAATAGATCGTGCCAAGCCTATAAGCATTAAGCCAATGAGTGAGGTTAATGCTCGTTACTATAACTATAAGTTTAAGCAAGATAATGACTTCTACAACGAAAACTATCGCAAGAAATACACCGAAGGTTATGGCGATTTTATATACGATACTGAGTTTGACTTTGTTAAGGAAACCGATAATTTAGAAGTTATATTTGCGGCATCTGTACTTTACCAAGCAACAGGACAAGACAAAGTATTCCCTGCAATCTATAAGAAATCAAACACAAATAGTGCTGAGGATAAAATGGATAGCATCATTCGTATAATGCAAACAAAGAAGATTACAAGCGTAACAAGTTGGAACATTATGAATACCACAACTGTATTAGGTAGCTTTACAAGTTATGGTTATGCCGGACATTTGAATGATCCAATCAATTCTACAAGCGATATTAACTTTGGCGCACCTAAAGAAATACAATTTGTGCCTTCTAACTTTACGGAGTTTAATGTGTTTAACGAATTTCATAGTCCTTATCTTGCTGAGATTACAAACAAGGATAGTAAGTTATTAAGCTGCTTTGGTTTGTTAGACATAGTAGACATTTTCAATTTAGATTTTAGTAAATACGTATATATTGACGGGGTTTTGTTTAGGCTTAACAAAGTCGAGAACTTTAACCCAATGGAATACAATACAACTAAGCTATCATTTTTAAAAGTGATTAACACAAAATACCCAGTAATATAATGGCACAAGAGAACGTAGGTATAAATATAACAGTCGGTGGCAACCAAGACCAAGCATTAGGCTCTTTAAAAGCGCAGTTAAGAGAAGCAACCGCTGAGGTAACAAAACTATCCGAGCAGTTTGGTGCAAGTAGCAAGGAAGCCGTACAAGCAGCAAAAAGAGCAGCCGAACTTAAAGACCAAATCGGAGATGCTAAAAGTTTAATTGATGCGTTTAACCCAGATGCTAAGTTTAAAGCCTTAACCGCTTCCCTTAGCGGTGTAGCTGGTGGTTTTGCAGCAGCACAAGGTGCTATTGGATTATTTGGTGTTGAGTCAGAAAACGTAGAAAAGGCTTTATTGAAGGTGCAATCTGCTATGGCTTTATCGCAAGGCTTACAAGCAGTAGGGGAAAGTGTAGATAGCTTTAAGCAATTAGGTACAGTTATTAAAAATACAACTGTATTTCAATCTGCCTACAATTTTGTTATGGGCGAGAAGGTTGCAATACAAAAATCAGATGTTGCAACAACAGTAGCATCAACAGTTGCCACCAAAGCACAAGCCGCAGCCACAAATACCGCAACTGTAGCAACAACGGCATCGTCTACTGCTATGAAGGTATTACGTGGAGCGATACTTGCAACGGGAATAGGTGCTTTAGTAATTGGACTTATAGCCGTAGTTCAAAACTTTGGTAAAATAAAAACTGCAATACTTAATGCAGTTCCAAGTCTTGGTAAATTTGCATCTACTGTTGGTAATGTCATTAATGCCTTTACTGACTTAATAGGTGTAACAAATGCAGCTTCAAGGGCAGAGCAACAAAGACAAGCAATCTTTACAAAAGCTGCTGCTGGTACTAAGATAATTAATGAAGGCATTGACAGACAAATCAAACTACTTCAAGCGCAAGGAGCAGAGCAAGGTAAGATTGATGCACTTAAAAAGCAATCAATTCAAAATGAATTAAATGACCTTAAAAAAGCTGCTAATGAAAGGGGTATATTATTTGGAGAACAAGCTAAAAAATATAAAGACCTTCAAAATGATTTAAAGATTATTGATGCTACTGCTCAAAAAGCAAGAGAAGATGCAGCAAAACAAGCAGCTACAAAAAGTGCTACTTCTGGTAATAAATATGCAGAAGATACAAAGAAAAAAGCTGACCAAGAATTAGAAGAATATAATGAACGTTTAGAAAAGCAATTTGAAGATGAAAAAAAGCTAACAGAAGATTTATTAGCTGAGTATGATAAAAGAAGGAAGTTTAGGCTTACTTCAAGAACAATTACACAAGATGAACTTGCAGCATTAGACAAAGCAGAAGCAGAAGAAAATAAAAAGAAGCAAGAAGCAATAGACAATGAAAGGTTTGCAGGTCAAAAAGCAGTAATGGCTGCTACTACAAACTTTACTTTACAAGCTATTCAAACGCAACAAAAAGCTGCAGAAACTGAAAAGCAAATTGAGAAACAAAAAACAGACGACAAGTTAAAAGAACTTGAGTTACAAAAAGCAGGTGCTATGGCAGCACTTGATGCGGTTGCAGGTATTATAGACCAAAATAGTGTTGCTGGTAAAGCTATCGCAGTTGCTAAAGCTATTATGTCTACTTACGAAGGTGCGACAAAAGCATTAGGTGCTTATCCACCACCATTTGGGCAAATAGCAGCAGCAGCAACAATAGCAGCAGGTTTAATTAATGTTAAGAAGATTATTAGCACTAACATACCTTCTGCAAAGGGAACTGGTAGCGTAGGCGGTGGAGCAACTGCACCAAGTATATCATCAGCAGCACCAATAGCACCACCACAACCACAAGCACAAACAACAAGCCTGAATACACAAACTATCAATGCTTTAGGTAACCAAGCAGCAAGAGCCTATGTTGTGGAAAGCGATGTTACAAGTAGCCAACAACGTATGGCAGCTATTCAGCAAAGGGCAAGATTTGGTTAAATGATAACAATTTAAAACACTTAATATTTAAAGATATGGACTTACCTGTTTATTTATTAGACATTAGCGAGGATATGAATGACGATGCCGAGGTGGACTATGTGGCATTAGTTGACAA
>Ga0315908_10003789_pt1 | contig 10974 bp, 15 predicted proteins | sample LakEriMetagenome_12_FD_203520 | JGI IMG/M metagenome (GOLD analysis project Ga0315908, IMG submission 203520) | Freshwater fungal communities from buoy surface, Lake Erie, Ohio, United States - Buoy 4 MA124 | ecosystem: Environmental > Aquatic > Freshwater > Lake > Lake biofilm | place: USA...
CCGCCCGGGCCCCCCCCCCCCCCTCCGCGCGGCCGGGGGGGGGGGGGCCCCCCGCAATGATGTGCTGACAAGGATGACGCCTGCTGGCGATGTGGGAGTGGCAGAATTGCATGGGGCAGAGCATGCAATGTGCCAACAAGCTAACTGAACAGGACTATGAGGATGACTGCAACGACTACTCCGGCCATCAGCCAGACAAACAAGCATTTGTTGCGCGCTGCCCTCTGGCTGCGCTCTGCTTGCACCAGCTGCCGCTGCCCCTCGCGCACGCGCTCCGCAGTGGATGCGATGTGGACGTCGATGGTCTGCAGCTGGTCGCCTTGGTCGTTGATCAGTACAGCCAAGTCCTGCAGGGCGCACATCGGCGCTGGTCACGCAGGTGGCAGGTGCGGGGACACAAATCCGCAGCTGCAAAGCAGACACCCTCCCACCACGGGCAGCCACGCATCAGCACGCAGGGGCAGACCCCACCTGGAACATCTCATTCACTTCGCCTATCTGCCGTGTGATTTCAGAGATGTTGTGGTCCCGCTCCTCGATCAGAGCCTCATTGTAGGCGATGGCATTGTCCATGTGCCGCGCCTCCACCTGTTGCTGCTGCTGCAGCAGCGCTGTCGCCTCCAGCCCGGCCTCCACATCGCCGCCAGCAGCGGCGGATGCACTGCTGCCAGCTGACTGCTTGGGAGGCGGTGGAGCACGTGGCAGGCTCTGCGCCTCCCTCTCCGCTGCCACCTTCTGTGTGGCCTTGTACTCCTGCCCTTGCAGCACAGGCGGGCGGTGGCGTGCGGTCGACTGCCGCAGCAGTCGGCATGCGCGCGCAGGGGCGCAAGCTGCCCTGCTGCACGCTGCCGCGTCCGTGTGCACATGACGCGCTGTCAGCTGCCAGCGCATGAGATCTGCTGGCGCCACGGCACAGGCATGCCACCACAGGCATGGCGCACGCACACCTGCAGCATGGTGCCAAAGTCCTGCATGAGCTTGCGCGTCTTGGCAGCCTGCTGCTCGCTCATGCTGGCGCGCTCCGTGCTCAGCCGCTTCAGCTGCTCCTGCACTTGCTTGGCCAGCTCCTGGATCCGCGCATTGTGGTCTGTGATGCGCTGCCTGCGGCGTGTGGGAGCAGGGGCGATGCGGGGTGGCGTGGGGCGTGTGGCACGCCAGCGGGGCCCGGATCGAGCCCCATGCGCGCGCGCGCGCACAGGCGCGGCGCGGCCCCCCACCTCAGCTGCACGGTGTCCTTGGAGCTGCCCAGCGCATCCACAAGGCGCTTGAGCTGCTGCACGCCGTTGGCCAGCTGAAACAGCAGCGCCTCGCCCTCCCGGAGCTGCGGAAACTCCTCTCCTGGGAACCCCACCAGCTCCCTCGCCTCGCCACGAGCCTTGTCTCGATACATGGTGTTGAAAGCTCGTGCTGTGAGCGGGGGGCACGCTCGCGGCTGCCGCAAATACGGAAGGAATACTGCCAGCTCCCCTCAGATGCCCCCACAACACAGCGGGGACCGCCAACAAACCAAAAAACACATGATCGCGTGCACACGTTGCACGATGCCGCGTGCTTCCTGAGGGGCAGGGAGGAACAGGTGGCCGTGAGGGTGACACGCCCGCAGACCGCTGGCACCAATGGCGGACGTGATTGTGGCTGCGCTGCCGCTGCCTCAGCAGCTGGCGCTGGCGCTGGCACGCTTCCCAGAGGCCGCGAACAGGTGAGGCGCTGTTGTGGGGGCGCCCGCTGAGATCTCCATGCGCGGGGATCGATCGATCCATCGCGGGCACCCGGCACCCAACCAAGCAACGCCGTGTGCCTGCTGCAGCACGGACGCTGGGGAAGTGACGCCCTTGCACGTTGCGGTGAGGGCCCGCCTGGCTGGAGCAGTGCCTGCCCCCGTGGTGTGGCATGTGCGGCGTGCAAGCGCATCCCAGGCCGCCAACCTCTCAGCTCCTGCGCTCTTGAGCGCAGGTGTGGCGCAACGATGTGGAGGCCATGGCTCAGCTGCTGGAGGCTGGTGCCGACCCTGACGTGCAGGACGGTGAATCCGGCTGGTGGGTGTGGGCTGTGCTGCCAGCGGTTGCCGCAGTGGCCACGCACAGGCTCCGCCAAACCACAGCAGCACTGCAACGCGTGGCTGTGGTCGTGGCTGTGTGTTGCAGGACCAGCCTGCATCGCGCCCTGTACCTGGGCAACCTGCGCGCTGCTGCGGTGCTCCTGGGCGTGGGGGCTGCCATGGACGTGGCAGACCCACGCGGCCGCCTGCCCCTGGACCTGGTCAGCTGGCAGCTGGCGCGCGCGCCAGCAGCCCCAGCGGCCGTCGCCGGCAGCAGCGACGACCTGCAGCAGCGCAGTGCGGTCTGGGGCTGGGGCAGCGGCAGCAACTACGCGCTGGGCACCGGGGACACGCAGCTGTATGCTGCCCCCGTGCGCCTGGAGCCCCTGATGCAGCAGCAGCCGCAGCCCACCATGCGCGTGGTGGCAGCCGCCAAGTTCCACTCTGCCGCCATCGACAGCGAAGGCCGGCTGTGGACCTGGGGCTGGGGCAGGGGCGGCCGCACAGGGCATGCCGACTGCCGCCTGCACAGCGGCGAGTCTGCTCAGATCATGCCGCGCCCGCTCGCGGGGCTGGGCAAGCGCCAGGTGGTGGCGGTGGCGCTGGCCAAACACCACACCCTGGCGGCGACCTCAGCAGGCGAGCTGTACTCCTGGTGAGCAACGCGGCCAGCGTTTGCTTGAGCAGGCATCCGCAGCTCGATACTGCAGCATCCACCCGGGGGCGCCAACTGCTGATGGACCACGGCGGCCTGGGCCTGTGCGCAGGGGCAGCAACAAGGATGGTCGCCTGGGCTACTCGGCGGTCGACACGCAGCCCACACCCCGCAAGGTGGCGCTGCTGAAAGCGCGCGTGGTGGCAGTGGCAGCGGCCAACAAGCACTCATGTGCAATCACAGCAGGCGGGGAGGTGTACACGTTTGGCGCCAATGACAGGGCGCAACTGGTGAGCCACTGCTGCTTGGACCCGCGGCATGCTCAGCCACCTGCTCTGACCTCCGCCTCCAAGAGGCGTTTGCAGCAACGGTGTAGGGGTACCGCCCTGCCCTGCACACACCGGCCTGCCTCTGCCCATGCTGCAGGGCTACGGTACTACGGACAGCTGCTTCAGCCCGCTGCCACGAGGTGTCGAGGCCCTGAAGGGCAAGCAGCTGACTTCTGTGGCAGCCGCCAAGCACCACACAGGTGACATCCCCGTCCACCAGATGTGCCACGCCTGCCGTTGCGTATGCGCATGTGCAGCAGTGCATTACGATCTTGGTTGACGAGCGATCCCGCCTTGTTGGCTGCAGTTGTGTTGTGCGCGGACGGCAGCGTGTGGCAGTGGGGCCACCAGGGGGTCACGCCCCGCCAGGTGCAGCTGGCAGGCAGCAGAGACACTGCTGCCAACGCTGGGGGCGAGCTGCGCTTCCACCGAGGCCAGGGGGAGGTGACTCGCCCACTGGCCGTGGCCATTGCCGCTGGCGCCGCAGCCACCTCGTGCATCACTCGAGCGGGGTCGGTGCTGACGTGGCCATCCGCCGACCCATCCGCTGTCAAGGTTGGCAGCCCAGCCCAGCGCCTTGCCCAGCTGTGTCTGCTGTGCTCCTTGTCCCCCTGGCAGTGTGCAGTGCACCTGGCGGCTGGCACCTTGTCCACATGGCTCCGTGCCTGGTGTGCAGGAGGTGTCTGGGCAGATGGCGGGCAGGCAGTGCATCAGCCTGTCCGCCAGCAAGTGGCGCACAGCTGCAGTGACCAAGGACGGCGACGTCTTTGTGTGGCAGGTGCCGGGCGGGCAGCCGCGCAGCAGGCAGCGGCAGCAGCAGCAGCAGCATCAGCAGCCACCGCTGCCCAGCGGAGGCTGCGCGGTCATGTGCTGCGAGCCTGGAGATGATGGCCTTCCCGTCAGGGTGGCGGGCGTCAAGCGAGCAGCGCAGGTGGCAGTGGGGGACAAGCACACCCTCGTTCTGCAGCACTGGCTGGCACCGCTGCTGCCGGCTTCCTCAGACCAGCACAGCGCCATGCTGGCGGGGCTGCTGCCGCCGGCCCCACCGCCACCTGCAGCAGAGACTGACAGCCCCCTGGCTGCAGATGCCAGCAGCAGCAGCAGCAGAGGCAGCAGCAGCGGTGACGATGAGTCGCTGCTCCCAGAGCTCTGCACATCAGCTCACCAGGCCGGCAGCAGCGGGCAAAATCACGAGGTCGAGACCCTGCAGCTGCTGTGTCAGCGTGCGGTGGCTGCTCAGCTGGTGGAGCCACGCACAGCGCTGCCCATTGCTGAGTACGCTGATGTGGCAGGCGCGCAGCTCCTGCGTAGCTACTGCCTGGCAGTGGCTGTGTGGAATCTGGACCAGGTGCTGCAGGAGGGCCGTGGCCTGGAGCAGCTCAGCGCCCACCTGCTGGCCGAGGTGGAGCAGCTGTACAGGGTGGGGTTCCTGGGGGCCGCGGCAGCAGCGCCGGCAGGGGCCGCCGCCGGCCAGGCGCACATTGCCCATGAGCTGGTGCCTGGGCACAGGCCCACGGCGTCGCTGGTAGCCTTCCAGCACAGCTGCAGCAGTCAGTCTGGCGGGGACTCGCTGGCCCGGGCTGCCCAGGCGGCCTTGGGCGCGGTCCATCACGCAGCAGCAGTGGAGGCAGCAGCAGCTGTGCACCAGCCCGGAATTGGGCGCTTCACGACAGCGTCCAGCTCGCTGGCACTGGCCGACCAGGCGGCAGCTGCAAAGCTGCGACGCAACTGCATCAAAAAGCTGGAGCAGGTGGCGGTGCTGGAGGAGCGGTGCGACCTGGACGCGCAGCAGGCTGCCAAGGTGAAACCTCTGCGCGGCTGGGCGGCATCCTGGCAACCTGTGGTGCTGCAGCTTGTTGTGCTGTCTCTGTGCACCTGGCTGCTGGCCAAACCTCCATCCTGCATCTCATCGTTGCTCCCTGTGCAGGTCAGCCAGAAGGGTGCTCTGCAAGATGCCGTCCGCATGCTGGACGCTGCGCAGCCCGTGACTCGCGTCCAGGCTCTCCTGGCACAAGCGCAGGCCACGGCTGCCAAGCTCTACCTGGCGGAGGGCGGCTCTGGCGGCCTGGGCAGCCTCGGCTTGCTGGGCTCCAGCCCGTCTGCTGGCAGTGGCGCAGCTCTGATGGCTGCGCACGCAACCCGACGGAGAGGCAGCAGCACGGCCGCGGACGGCAGTGCGGCGGCAGCTGCCGCAGCCACGCCGGGCAGCAGCCCAGCCTTGGCAGCACAGCCAGGCTTCACGGTGCAGCCGCCAGCCGCAGCGAATGCTGCCGCGTCCAGCAGTGGTCCAGCGCACCAGTTGCAGCTGCCTGCAAGCACAAGCCCTGGCAGCAGCCCTGCTGCCCCTGCAAAGAAGGCAGGCACCCGCAGGGGGGGGCTGAGCCAGTTCTTGGCTGGCAGCCTGGACGCCAAGCAGGCGCTGCCGGCAGCACCAGCACTCCCACCTGCAGGCGCAGGCACCACTGCCAAGGCCCCTGCTTGGGGTGGCGCAGGCCAGCACCACAAGGCAGCAGATGCGCCGGCGCTGCGTGACATCTTGTCAGCAGCCAGCCCTGCTGCTGCTGCTGCGGTGGGCAGCGCAAAGCTGGTGGCAGGCTCAGGGCCCCAGCAGCAGCTGCCGCCGCTTGGGCGCCAGGCTTCCAGCAGCTCGGACAGGCAGCTGCCGCTGCCGCCGCCACACCACCACCAGCATCAGCAGCAGCAGCAGCAGCAGCGGCAGCACGCAGCTGATGGCAGTGCGGGTGCTGACAGCAGCAGCATGCAGCTTGCCCTGGCAGACCTGCTGGTCAAGCGCCCGGCCAAGGCAGCTGCAGTGCCAGCAGCCAGCCCTCGCCCCAGCGCTGCGGCCTGGTCCGCCACCTCTGGGCACAGCCCCCCCTGTGGCACCAGCCCCAACCTGCGACAGATCCAGGCAGAGGAGGCGGCACGTGCGGCGCGGCGTCAACCACTTGCAGCTGCGGTTCATTCCGCACTGCCGCCTGCAGCCGCGGCCGCTCGCTCACCGGCTGCACCTGGTGTCAGCAGCAGCCGGCAGACAGCAGTGCCAGACAGCATTGACAGCAGCAAGGAAGCCCCTGTACCCTCCTCCGTGCAGTTTTTGATTGCTGGGGGCGGTCTGTCTCGCACGCCCGCTACGTACGCGCCGGGTGCAGCTGCGCTGGTAGGCAGCAGCCCATCAGGCCGCGCTTCCTCGTTCCTTGGCAGCAGCCCCCCGGTGCCGCAGAGCAAGTGGTTTGTGCAGGTGCGCTGGTTGTGGTGTGTGCCGCCTGCAGCCGCGGCCGCTCGCTCACCGGCTGCACCTGGTGTCAGCAGCAGCCGACAGACAGCAGTGCCCGGCAGTGCACATGCAATGCCAGGACGCAGCGCCGTCAAACAGAAGATGTCAGACAGTGCACCCAGGAGCTGACACACTGTGCTGGCGTGCATTGCAGGACATGCCCCAGGCAGCCTCTCTGTCGTCCATTCAGGATGAGGAGGTGGCAGCTGCTCGTCTGAGGCAGGAGCAGGCGCTGGCTCGCCGGTTGGAGGAGCAGTTTGAACAGGCAGCAGCCAAGGCGGCACAGGCGGCACCTTCTGCCGATGCTGCCAAACAGCACTCCGGACGCAGCAGGGCCCACGCGGGGACGGGCAAGTCTGCACGTGGACAGCAAGGACAGCACGGCAGCAGGCAGCGACACGCAGCAGCCAGCTCAGCTGCCCCCGGGGATGAGACGCTGCAGCCTGACGAATCCAGGAGCAGCCGGCGCCGCCGCAGTGCCCACAAGCATGCTGACAGTACGGCTGCGTGCACGGATGGGCAGCTGCCTGGTGGGCACACAGGGCAGCGGCAAGACCCAGCCCCTGCGCAGCACAGAGCCAAAGCCCCTCAGCAGCGGCGGCGGCAGCCGCAGCCGCAGCCGCAGCCGCAGCCGCAGCCGCAGCCGCAGCCGCAGCCGCAGCCGCAGCCGCAGCCGCAGCCGCAGCCGCAGCCGCAGCCGCAGCCGCAGCCGCAGCCGCAGCCGCAGCCGCAGCCATAGGCCAAGTGTCAGCTACAGGCGCAGCACCATCCACAGCGATGCCAGCTGCAGCCGCAGCAGCAGGCTTGGTTGGTAGCTTGACTCCCCTGGAAGCAATTGCAGAATGCATGCTGCAAAGCATGCGCTGCACCTTTGATTTCGCCTTTATTGACAGCAGGGCATTATTGTGCTTTGCTCAAATTCAGTGTAATTACACGCATGTTGCTGCTGGCTCATGCTCAAAAGGAGGCCGGGGAAACTGTGCTGCTTGCGGTTGCTGCACGCCAGCTCAGTTTGGCCTAGCATCTGCAGCATGCGCCTGGCCTAGCCTCTCATGCGCTGCGCCCCTGCAGCCCTGGCGACGGGGAGGCAGTCCTTCAGCGTCTTGGGGGGGTCGGTCTTCTGCTGCAGCAAGGACACCGCATACGCAGCTGCATTGTCCAGCGCTGGGATCTTTGCTGATGTGCAGCGGCAGCCCAGATTCCTGAACCTGCAGTGCAAGCAGAGCAGGCGCATTCAGTGCCGCCACGCCCGATGACACATCTGGGTCCAAGATGCAAATCAGGGAAGGATGCTGCCGGCAGGCACGCGGCCTGTCATGGTGTGCTCACCAATCTGGGTCCCAGCTGCACAGTGACAGGCGAAGTGGCAGTGCGCATGCAAACTCACTTTGTGGCCAGCTCCTGTGGCTTCAGCTTGAGCTCCGTGCGCAGAGCGTTGAACTGCTCGGGGGCCATCTTCCAGCCCTCCACGTCCAAAGCCACCACCAGCGCATGCCCCAGCAGCAGCTCGCGCTGGCTGTCATCGCGGGTGTACACGTCCACACTGCCCTCGCGGCTGCACAGCAGGAAGCGGGGGCAGGTGCAAGCTCATGTCTGCGAGGCCCGGTACAGCAGCTGGCATGGCAGCAGAGATGCTGGTGCGCAGCTGCTGCAGGCGCTGCTGTGCAGCCCTTCCGGGCGCGCAGGCCAGCCGTGCCTGGTTGTCCTGTGCGCAGGCGCCCACCTGTGATGATAGAACTTATCCAGCAGCGGCTCCAGCAGCTCGCACCGCCCGATGCGTGTGTCGCGGGCCAGCTTGTCCAGGCCGTCCCCACCAGCATCGGCGCGCAGGCGGCCGTTGCGCTTGCCAAACAGCTGCAGCAGCGCTGCCAGCAGCGACAGCAGGCGTGCCACGCCAGTGCGCTTGCCATCTGGCAGGTTGGGGTCCCGCAGCAGGGGTAGCCGCAGCAGGATGTACTCGGGCACCTGTGGGCGCGCGGGGAAGGGAGGGGGGTGTTGGCGGGCGACATGCAGCTGCCGTGCGGTGCGCGACGCGCAGCAGCGCTGGTGCGTGGCAGCGCATCCAACTTGAATGGTGGCAAATATTTCATCAGGCGACTAGCTGGCAGGCCGCAGCCAATCAGCATCAGCCGTCCCACCACCAGGGCAGCAGCGCGGGCGGCAGCAGCCTTGCTGAATGACCCGGCACCGATCCCTATAGGGTGTAACGACACAACAAGCGCGGCTTTCGCCCCACCTTGTGCTTGCTGCGCACATCATCCAGCACAGCACTCTCGTCAGCCGCCTTCAGCAGCAGGCCAGGGCGGGCAGCCTCCAGGATGCCACCACTGAACATCTCCTTCATCACGTACGCTTGGTGCGGCAGGGTGGCTGTCGGGTGGTGCTCTGGGATGTTGCGCTGTGTCCCCGCCTTGACCAGCACCTGCGCACAGCCAGACCAGATGAAGCGGCGTTGGATGGCGCTGCAGCAGCCTGCTGCAGGGGCTGGAAGTGATGGTGGACTTGCGCACAGGCTGGCGGGCTGCTGGCAGCAGTGCACGCATCCAGCGTGCTTGCTGCCGCGTGGTGAGCGCTGCCTGACCTCGTCACGCGTCAGGCCTGCCGCCGTGGCTGACGCATTGACGCCGTCCAGCGCCGTCTGGATGGCGCTGCTGTTGACCAGGCGGTGCGCATGCACTGTGCCCTCATCCCGAGCCTGCAGCTGTCGCTTGCGCCGTGTGCTGCCGAATGCGTCCACCAGCCTGCGTGGCAACAAGCAGGCTCCAGGCGGGTGGGTCGCCACACCCGCCGACGCTGAGGACCACAGGGCAGAAGCGGCAGGTCGGTGCAGCGCGCGTGGCTGTGCCCCCGGGGGGGGGGGGGGCAGCCTTTGCAAGCAGCACATTGCTTCAGGTGCCCCAGGTACGCAGCAGCACGCACATTTTGTTCTGCATCCTGCGTGCTGCAGCGTCCAGCTCGCCCTGCGGGCGCTTGTCCTCCACGGTGACGACGTCCTCCGCCGGGGCGCCGGCGATCAGCTTGCCCTTGGCCACCACGCCCAGCTGCTGAGTGGGGACTACTCCCAGGATGCGCAGCGTGCGCTTCGCCTTGTTGTAGATGACGACCGCTGTTTTGCCGGCATCAGAGTACCTGCGGCACGCGGATGGCAAAAATCCATGGGGGGGGGGGGGGGTCACAATGGTCTCTCGCGTGCCACAGCTGGCATCCGTGCTGGCAGCCCATGACAGGCGGCAACTTGCATGCGCTGCTTACGATGTGGACGCCTCGGGGTTGCTGGTCAGGCCAGCGCGGTACTGAACGTTGCCACTGCCTGCCTGCAGGGCGGGCGCTGGCAGCCGGGTCGGCGGGGCTGGGGGGCTGGCAGCGGCGGATTCGGCGCCATGCAATGCGGCTGCCCCCCGAATGGGCGGCGCACCTCCCGTTCCAGGACCAGCGGCGCGGCAGTGCCTGGAGCGGTCTTCAGCTTCTTGACCACGAACCGACTGCCCTCCAGTTCGGTGGGCCGCGCCGCGCCTGCTGTCACCACTGCTACGCCCGCCTCGGCCTGCTGGGTGGTGCGTGCAACTTTCAACTTGATCTTCTTGCGCCTGCGCTTGTCCTTCTTGTCCTTCTTGCTGGCCTTGGCGCCGGATTTCTTGGTACCCATGATCTGGCGCCGCCAGGCGGGACTCTGCTGGCGGGCGGGCGGTCAGGAGGCGTGTCGCAAGCTGCGCGCGCTGTAGTAGCTCAACCAGGCGCGCGCGCGTGGCATACCTGGGCGGGGGAAAGGCGCAGCTGTCGCGAAACTTGCAGGGCGGAGGAGTTTGCAGTGCATGGCAGCCGCTGCGTGCGTGCAAAAGCTTGCGCCGCCTTTCCGAAGCGCGAACTCATTGCTGCCAAGCACCCAGGTGCCACAGCAGCCCTGCGCCGCCCGTCCCTGCGACTCGCGCACCCGCCATGGGCTTCAAGAAGCGCCGCAAACCCGACAACAAGCACCAGAAGGGCCTTGCAGAGCAGATCGATGACCCCGAGACCCACGGCGTGCGGGTGTGCGGCCGCAAGGGTGTCTGCAGCTGCATGGGGCTCGATGCAGGCGGGGGCCTGCAAACCACCGCCCCCGCCGACCGGCAGCACACCCACGCACCCCGGGCCAATGTGCTGCGCCTGCAGACCACGCCAAGGGCGCAGAAGAAGCGGCAGAGAGCGGATGATGAGGATGCAGAGGTGACTGGCAGCTGCGTCCAGCGCCAGGCCCAGGCCGCAGTGCCGTGCGTGCCGCCACTCGGGTTGGCTCCGGGGGGGGGGCAGGCAGGCGGCTGCGTTGCCGGCCGGCAAAGCCTGGGCGGCTGAGGGGCTGCACGAACTCTGGTGGCGCTGCGTGCACTGGCAGCAGCAGGCACCCACTTGCTGGGCCTGGGTGTGCGGTCGGCCTGCTCAGGTGTTGTTGGCGTGCCTGTGCCGTGCTGCTGCAGCTCATGACCCAGAAGATGAGCAGCCGCATCCTGAAGGAGGCGCGCGCCCAGCAAGCAGAGCTCGACCTGGAGGAGGCGGAGGGGCCGGATGGGCAGCAGGAGGGCCAGCAGGCGGTGCAGCTGCTGAGCTCGGGCGCGCTGGCAGCTGCCCTGCAGCACATGGCAGACAGTGACGACGACGACGACGGCGGCGGGCTCAGCGACACGGACAGCGTGTGGGCGCC
>Ga0315908_10003790_pt1 | contig 10973 bp, 7 predicted proteins | sample LakEriMetagenome_12_FD_203520 | JGI IMG/M metagenome (GOLD analysis project Ga0315908, IMG submission 203520) | Freshwater fungal communities from buoy surface, Lake Erie, Ohio, United States - Buoy 4 MA124 | ecosystem: Environmental > Aquatic > Freshwater > Lake > Lake biofilm | place: USA...
TTTAGGTGTCGCAGGTGCCTACTCAGACTTTGAAGAAGATCCACTTTCCTGGCAGGCAGATGCCCTTTGTGCCCAGACTGACCCAGAAGCTTTCTTTCCAGAAAAAGGTGGCTCGACAAGAGACGCCAAGAGAATTTGCACCGGCTGCAACGTCAAGGCTCAGTGCCTCGAGTATGCGCTTGCCAACGATGAGAGATTTGGAATCTGGGGCGGCCTTTCAGAAAGAGAAAGACGCAAGCTTAAAAAACGTGCTTAGTGCGTCCAACTTTTAGGAAAGCACAACAATGGAAGTTAACGTTTCTGCCGTAGTGGTAGCACACGATGAGCCGGTTTCTCTCACAAGAGTATTAGAACAACTTTCCAAGCAAACTCTTCCACCTTCAAGAATTCTTGTTGTGGATACTTCCAAAACCCAAGCGGTACCTTCGGCAGGTTTTGAAACCCTGACGCTAAATCACAAAACTTCATTTGCTTTGAGCATTGAAGTTGCTGTGAAACACTTGGCAACCGATGGCTATCTTTGGATTTTGCACGATGACAGCGCACCTGATGCTGATGCGCTTGAGAAACTCCTCAGGGAAGTAGAGCTCAGCCCATCGCTCGCGGTTGTTGGACCTAAGCAAGTTGACTGGGATGATCCAAAGCTAATCAAGCAAATGGGACTAACCCTTACCCGTGGCGGCAAATTGTTTAGCCGAGTGCGAGGCGAATTCGACCAAGGCCAGCACGACCACCTGGAAGATGTCATGGCCGTTGGCACCGCGGGCGCGCTTGTGAATCTAGAAAAATACAAACAGCTCGGCGGGTTCGATCCCAAGGCTCCGCCGCTGGCGGCTGATGTTGACTTTTCCATACGTGCTCGCCTAAGCGGCGGGCGGGTGGCAATCGCTCCAAATTCGAAGATTGCCCACCAGATGCTCTCGATGAACGGCAAGCGCTCCAGGAGCTGGCTTGGGGGAACCCCAGCAGAAGCCATTAGGCATTCTGAGCTTTATCTAGCGCTTAGCTACGCCAGTTTTATTGGCTTTGTCTTGGGCTGGCTACTGCTGATTCCTTTCGCAATTCTCAATTCTTTTGTGCTGCTGATTCGAAAGCGCGCGGGCTCAATCCCGGCTGAATTAGCAGCCGCGGCTACTACCTTTATGCAGTTGCCAAAGATCTTGAGCTCCCGCGTACGAATACGCCGCACCACTTCAGCAAAGCTGAGGTCATTAGCTACCCTTTTGGCCACCAGGCAGGAGCTTAAAAGCTCCAACCAAAGGGCTATAGATCAGGAAGTTTCAAAGCAGCTGCTCGCCGCTCACGCCAGGGGAGATAACGATGAAGTCGCGTTAAATCCCAACTCCGGCTTTTTATCCTCGGGGGCAATTTGGTTTGCTCTGGGGCTAGTTGCCCTAAACGCGATGTGGTTTCCAACCAATTTCGCAGTTTCGGGCTCGGGGGTTATTCCTTTATCCAACAGCTGGTTAGAAATCTTTTCTCAGGCCGGGTCTATAAACCAAAGCCTGGGTCTTGGGTTTGTTGGAGCAGCCGATCCTTTCAGCTGGGTGCTAGCAATACTCAGCGCACCGCTATTTTTTGCTCCCAACCTTGCGATAACCCTCGTGCTATTTCTTGCAACTGCAATTGCTTTCACAGGATTTTTTCATCTTTCGGGAGTCATCACTCAAAGCAACCCGCTGCGCATCAGCGCATCCTTGACTTACGCGCTGTGGCCAGCACTTACTGTTTCAATCAGTGAAACAGCACTTGCTCAAGTTGTTGCAATCACGCTTCTACCCTTTCTGGTTCACTCAATAGCCAAGGTGGCTTCCCTAGGTTTTTCTAATCCAGGTTCGCTTGTTTCAACCTGGTCGCAGGTTGGACTTTCTGGAATTCTGCTGGCTTTGATAGCTTCCAGCTCTCCGGTGTTGGGTTTGACTTTGTTGATTTTGGTTGTGGGTCTAGCAGTTGCAAGACCTAGAAAACTAATGCCGTTGATATTTTCAACAGGCCTGACTCTGGTTTGGTTTGTGCCACTTGCCTTGGAGCGGCTGGCTTTGACGCAGCCGCTCACAATACTGCTGAGCCCAGGAATTGGCAGCCCAAGAGCGTGGGATGCCAATTGGACACTGCCGTTTTTTGGCTTCGGTTTTGACTCCCTTGCTCTGGGACTATTTATTACCGTCCCAATTTTGGTACTAGCTTTGGTTTCACTTCTTACCCCCGGTGCCAAGGCTTCCTTAGCGCTTTGGATAGTTGCCCTGTTTGCGCTTGCACTGGCTTTTGTTGGAGCTGGAGTGAAATTTGATTTCGGGGAAATTTCCTCGATTGGTCTTGAGCTAACTTCATTGCTGGCGTTGTTTGGTTTGGCCGTTATTGCCGCTTTTGCGCAACTTACGACCGCAAGCTCGGCTCTAAGAGCAATTGCAGTCGCTGTGGTTGCAGTTGTCGGGATTGGGCCTGCAGCTTTTGCTTTGGCCACAAACCCACCATCGGTTTCCTACTCCGATGGAAGGACTGTGCCATCTATCATCAAGGCCGAGAGTGATGCTGGCATGTTTGTGAGAACTCTCAAACTTGGATCGGGTGACGAATCGGTTTCAGTTGAATTGTTTGAAGGTTCGGGTCTGAAGCTGGAGAAACACTCAACCGCTTTCCAGATTGCCAACTCAGGACTCTCCAATGAGAATCCGGATTACCAGGTCTTGGGTCAACTGGTTGCAAATCTTGTCTCAGCCAACGGTGCGGATGTTTTGACGCCGCTAGAAGAATTTGGAATCAGTTTCATTCTTGTTTCTCCAGCCGATCGCGATCTCCAGATGGCACTTGATTCGACCAGAGGACTCGAATCAATCGGAGAAACTGATTTCGGTCAACTCTGGAAAGTTCAGTCGGTGGTATCAGGACCTAAGGCTGCAGTGCTTGATTTTGGGCTAACCAAAGCAGTAAGTCTCGGCGCTTTAGTTCTTTACTTCTTACTTGCACTTCCAACCAGTGCAATTAGAAAGCGCAAAAGAAAAGAAAGCGCAATTTTTGTTGATGTGGAGGAGAATAACTAATGATCTTCCGCATTGTGTCTTTTGCATCAGTCGCAGCAGTGCTAGCGGCAGGATTAGTATTTGCTCCCAGAGTTGATATCACTTTGAGTTTTGACTCGGCCAGCGGTAGCTACAACGTGAAACCTGCAGACATGCAGCTGGTTTGCCCAGGACCACTGTTTAGAAGCGGGGGTGATTCCGGAACGAAGCTAAGTGTGATTGAGCGATGGGGATCAGCAGATCTTTTCTACACAGCCGATGGAAGCGGGGTCTTCGAGCAAAAAAGCATCTCTGAATCTACTGTTTCGAACATAGAACTTGGAGGTAACCGAGTGTTTGGTTCCTCATCCCTAGGTGAGGCAACTACTCTTACAAACCTGAACGCCGACCAGGGCGCTGCCCAAGGCTCGCTTGTTATTTCTGGAAGCTCTACTCAGCTTTCTGCGATTTCATCGATGCGCGGCCTGGCAGCAGCTTCGTGCCAGCAGCCAAGCAATGACTTCACGATTGTTGGCGGTTCAACCTTGGCCGGTCGGGAAGCGTTGATGGTTCTAACTAACCCGAGCCCGATTGACGCAACAGCCGATCTTCGGGTCTTTACTGACCTAGGTGAAGTCAAAGTCTCTGGCCTGTCGGGAATTTCAGTTCCGGCTCAGAGCACCACAACGCTTTCCCTTGCAAGCTTTGCCCCAACGGTTCCTTCTCTTGCGGTGCAAGTTTTGTCGCAGGGGGCAAAACTTGCCGGTTGGATTCAGGCCCGTGCGGTTTCAGGAACACAGGCATTAGGTGTGGATTGGGTAAGTCCAAACCCGCAAGCTTCCGAGCAAATGGTTTTGCCAGGCCTTGTGATTCGGGGAACAAAGGTAATCAACCAGGCAATAGGTACTAACGAGAACTCTGACGCTGGCCACGGCTTGCGTATCTTTGCTCCAGAAGGTGCAAACGTCACCGTACAAATTGTTTCTTCCGAAGCAGATGTTTTTGGTGCGGTGTTTACAGGAATCATCGAGCCAGGCACAGTTTCTGATTTCCCGATTGCCGAGCTAAAAGATGGCGACTACTCGGTATTTGTCTCATCCGATAAACCAATTTTTTCAGCGCTACGGGTCGCCAGGGGAAACCCGGGAGGAACACCAAGGCTTGATTTTGCCTGGGTGAGTCCTGCCGAGGAATTGGTTTCTGATCGAGCAGTTGCGATCGGTTCGGACGGAGATTCAATACTTGTGCTTGCTAACAGCGGTTCAGCCGATGCAACTGTTCTAGTTCAGAACCTCAGATCCGCAGCGGAGGTAAGTGTTTTGATTCCTGCTCTTGGAAGTGCAACGGTTGATCTTTCGGGACCGGCCTCAATTTCAAAATCTGCTGGAGTTTACGCAACTGTGGTGGTTTTGATTGAGGGGCAGATTTCTGATCTGGATGTTCGGGATTCTAAAAACTTAGGGTCTGAAGTAAAAATCAGATTCCGTTAGCGGTTGTAATACTCGGGAACTAGATCCCACGGATCTATATCCAGTAGCTCCGCAATAGCTTCAAAAACTTGCTCTTCAACCTTTAGTCGCTCTTCGATAACGCCTTGTCTTGAGTGGGTTCCAAAACGCTCGGTTGGGATTCGATAGATCACAACAGTGTTGGTGTCTTTATCTACTCGCCACCTGGGAACTTCAGTTGAGTAATCAGTAACTGGAGGTGCATCTAAAACTTTCCAGCTGAGTCCCGCTAGATCTTCTTCCCAGATGCCTTTTAGGTAATCAACCGCTGTCTCGACATACTGCTCAAACCCGTGAGAGCGAGTTTGACCGAACATAAAAAGCTTGGAAAGCAATGGTCTTCGGATGCCGCGCTCGTGCCTGTCACGATAGCCATCGCGTGAGCGGGGGGTTTTTGCCATGGCCCCATTGTATTCTTGAGCAAATGAGCTCACTTCAGAAAATCTTCAAGATGTATGACATCCGTGGCCTGGTCGGCTCCGAGATGACATTAGATGGTGTCAAAGCTATCGGAGCAGCTTTCGCAGACGAGCTTGAGCTTGCAGGAAAATCTCTTGTGGTCGGTCACGACATGCGAGGCTCGTCAGCCTCGTTCGTGGAGGCATTTATTGAAGGTGCTAACGCTCGAGGTGCTGATGCAATCAATTTAGGCCTTTGCTCAACTGACGAGTGCTACTTCGCCTCCGGTCGCTTAGATGCGGCAGCAGCTATGTTTACCGCCAGCCATAATCCCGCAACCTATAACGGTATAAAGCTCTCTCGCGCAGGTGCTAGAGCAATTTCGATGGACACCGGACTCTCTGCGATTTTGGCAAGGGCTGAAAAGTATCTCAACGGTGGGATCGAGGAAGTGGACGAGACAGGTTTTTCAAGCGAGCACGAAATCATGGGGGAGTACGCAAGCTACCTAAGGCAGCTAGTTGACTTATCTTCAATTCGTCCGCTGAAGATTGTCATCGACGCGGCTAATGGCATGGGTGGTCTTACTGCACCATCGGTGTTAGGCACCAGTGCCAACCTTCCAAAACTTCCGCTTGAAATTGTTCCTTTGTATTTTGAACTTGATGGCTCATTCCCTAACCACGAGGCCAATCCGTTAGATCCTAAAAACCTAGTTGATTTACAAAAAGCAGTTCTTCAGCATAAAGCTGATGCTGGCCTGGCATTTGATGGCGATGCCGATCGAGTCTTCGTCATCGATGAAAAAGGTAAACCAGTCACGCCTTCAGCAATTGCAGCAATTGTTTCCCTGAGTGAAATTGCCAGAGCAAAAACAAAAGGTGAAACTGAAATTTCAGTTTTGCACAATTTACTCACCTCGAGGGCGGTTGCAGAGTTCATTTCGGGAGCGGGAGCGAAGCCGGTTAGAACTCGAGTCGGTCACTCGCTAATCAAGGACGAAATGGCAAAAACTGGAGCAACCTTTGGAGGTGAGCATTCTGCTCACTACTACTTCAAAGATTTCTATGGAGCAGACAGCGGCATGCTGGCTGCGATGCATGTTCTCAGAGAGTTTGGGCTCCAGGATCAGCCACTTTCAGAATTCACTGCCCGCTTTGATCCATACTTTGCCAGCGGGGAGATAAATTCCACCGTGACTGATTCAGCTGACAAAATCGCCCAAATTAGGGCTGAGTATTCGGGGTATTTGGCAGACGAATTGGATGGGGTGACCATCAGTTCGGCCGAAGGTGAGAGCCCATGGTGGTGGTTCAATGTAAGAAGCTCAAATACTGAGCCTCTTCTGAGGCTAAATGCCGAATCCAGCGACCAGGTGGCCTGTAAAGGCCTAACTGACAAGCTCCTGGAGATCATCCGAAGCTAGATTTTTTGGGGGATAATAGTCAAATGCTAAAACCTAAAACCCAAATTGAATTCAAAGTTGCCGATCTTGCCCTAGCCGAGTCTGGAAGACACCAGATCCGCCTGGCCGAAAACGAGATGCCTGGGCTTATGGCCCTGCGCGAGGAGTTCGCTGCTAGCCACCCACTCAAGGGTGCCCGCATCGCAGGTTCACTCCACATGACAGTTCAAACTGCCGTGCTAATTGAAACTTTGGTTGCGCTCGGTGCGCAGGTTCGTTGGGCAAGTTGCAACATCTTCTCAACCCAGGACGAAGCAGCAGCAGCTGTTGCCGTTGGTCCAACTGGAACAGTTGCTCAGCCTGCAGGAGTTCCTGTTTTTGCCTGGAAGGGCGAAACCCTTCCTGAGTACTGGTGGGCAACCTCAAGAATCTTTGACTGGTCAACAGAGGCAGAAGCAGAAGGTCTTGATTACACCGGACCTAACATGATTTTGGATGATGGTGGCGACGCCACATTGCTAGTGCACAAGGGGCGCGAGTTCGAACTTGCCGGTTCAGTTCCTCCAACCGGTGCTGATGACAGCGAAGAGTACGGTGTGATTCTTGAGTTGCTTCGCGATTCATTGTTGGAATCCACAGACCGCTTCACCAAGATTGCAAAAGACATCATCGGTGTCACCGAAGAAACCACAACCGGTGTTCACAGACTTTACGAGTTCTTCAAGCGTGGCGAACTATTGTTCCCAGCCATCAACGTGAACGACGCTGTCACCAAGACCAAGTTCGACAACAAGTATGGAATCAGACACTCTCTTCCAGATGGCCTAAACCGTGCAACCGACGTTCTAATCGGAGGCAAGACCGTTTGGGTCGGCGGCTACGGCGATGTCGGCAAGGGTGCAGTTGAGGCCATGGCTGGACAAGGTGCCAGAGTTATCGTTTCTGAGATTGATCCAATCTGTGCTTTGCAGGCAGTAATGGATGGCTACCAGGTTGCCAAGCTTGAGTCAGTAATCGAAGAAGTAGATATCTTTGTGACTGCAACCGGAAACACTCGCGTGATTACTCCTGAGCATGTAATGAAGATGAAGAACTACGCAGTAATTGCCAACATCGGCCACTTCGATGACGAGATTGACATGTTGGGCATCGGCAAAATTGCCGGAGTTGGCAAGATTGAAATCAAGCCACAGGTTCACGAGTGGGTTCTTCCAAACGGCAGAAGCGTGCTGATCCTTTCTGAAGGACGACTGATGAACCTTGGAAACGCAACCGGTCACCCAAGCTTTGTTATGAGCACCTCGTTCTCAAACCAGGTGCTGGCTCAGATTGAGTTGTTTACCAACCTCGAGGCTTACCCACTGGGTGTTCACTTCATACCTAAGTACTTAGATGAGAAGGTTGCAAGACTGCACCTTGCTCCTCTGGGTGTAGAACTGACCGAACTTACCGGCGAACAGGCGCGCTATATTGGGGTACCAGCCACTGGACCATTCAAGGTAGATCACTACCGCTACTAGGAACTGACATGAACCCTAAGATCCTTGTCATTGATGATGACAATGCGCTTAGGGAAATGGTTGGAATTGTTCTTTCGTCCGCGGGCTTTACCCCCGAGTACTGTCCTGATGGCGACCAAGCGTTAGAAAAGTTCAAGCAGTTTGAGCCAGATCTAGTTCTACTCGATGTGATGCTTCCAGGTAAAAATGGAATCGCTGTTTGTCGCGAAATTCGCAACATTGCCGGAACTCCAATCATCATGCTCACCGCAAAAACTGAAACCACCGATGTAGTTTTAGGGCTTGAAGCAGGCGCAGATGACTACATCGTTAAACCTTTTGAGCCAAGCGTTCTAACTGCTCGAATCAAGGCAAGACTTAGGCCAATGACTTCCCTCGAAGAGACAGTTACCGTTGGACCCCTCACTCTGGATGTTGTTGGACATCAGGTGCTAAAAAATGGAAGCCCGATTTCACTTACTCCGCTGGAATTCAATTTGCTTTTGACGCTTGCGCAAAAGCCAAAGCAAGTCTTCACACGCGAGATGCTCCTTGAGAAAGTTTGGGGCTATCACTACAAAGCTGACACCAGGCTTGTAAACGTCCATGTGCAAAGACTGCGCTCGAAGATTGAGGAAGATCCAGACAATCCAAAGATCGTCAATACGGTTCGAGGCATTGGCTATAGGGCTGGCTAGGCAAAGATGCTGAAGCTTCTAAGACGCTCGGTTCAAGCCCGAGCGGTCGCCACCACGGTTGCGCTGAGTGGAGTGCTGATTGCGGCCCTTGGCGGATTCCTATCGTTTTCAATTGGTAATGGTTTGTTTGAGGCAAGACTGAGCCAGATATTGGCTGAGTCTGAGGCGGCCGTTATTGATGTCCAAAATACTTTTGCCGCCTCCAGCGTCAATGACGAAGTAGCTTTGCAGATTCTTTTGAATTCAGTGGTTCCAAAGCTCGAGGCAACAGGAGTTGCCGATACCAGACGGGTAGCGCTTCTTCGTTCTCCAGGACAGGCTGGAATCCAACTTCTCCAGAGCCCGATCTCCTCAGGTCTTGATACTCAAGTCATCGGCCAGGCCTTTAGGGAAGAAGTTAGAAACAGCGCAGGGCGAGTGCTGTACCAATCGATTCAGCTGTCCTTTGCTGAAAACGGGATCGTACGACTTAGTCCTGGAATAGTTGTTGGATCGCCGGTTGAAATCCCCCTGGCGGGTAAATACGAGCTATATCTTGTATTCGATCTTTCCAGCGATCAGCAAACCCTTGACTTTGTTCAGCAGACACTGTTGATTGGCGGCCTAGTTCTGATCTTTATCATCGGTGGTGTTTCCTTCGTTGTTACTAGCTGGTTGGTTCGCCCAGTGAAGGTAGCGGCTGAAGTTTCAGAAGAGATCGCCGACGGCGCACTGGATGTTCGACTGCTCGAAAAGGGCGAGGATGTTATTGCAGTGCTAGCTCGGTCTTTCAATAAAATGGCCGATAGCTTGCAGCGGCAAATCACCAAGCTAGCGAGCGTTTCAAAAATGCAACAACGATTCGTCTCTGACGTCTCTCACGAACTCAGAACTCCATTGACCACCATCAAGCTCGCCGGTGATCTTATTTTTGAAGCCAGAGATACTCTTGATCCGACTCTTCGTCGATCAGCGGAACTACTACACGGGCAGATTGTTCGCTTTGAGGTTTTGCTAAATGACCTACTTGAAATTTCCCGCTACGATGCAGGAGCCGTAAGGGCGGAACTCGAGATTCACGATCTCAATCAAGTAGTTGGAAATGCGATTGCTTCAATTGATCCCCTCGCAAAAAACCGAGGTAGTCGGGTAGAAGTTGTAGCTCCAAGTGTTGAGATCTTGGCCGAATTTGATGCGCGCCGCATTGAACGGCTTCTTCGAAACCTGCTCGCGAATGCAATTGAGCACGGTGAAGGAAAACCTATCCGAGTTGAGGTTGGAGAAAACGCGCACGCGGTAGCTGTGAACGTTAGCGATCGTGGAATCGGTATGACAAAAGCCCAGCTCGAGCGTGTCTTCGACAGGTTCTGGAGAGCAGACCCAGCCCGCAAGCGAACTTCCGGTGGTACCGGTCTAGGGCTAGCCATTTCCTTAGAAGACACCATGCTGCACGGGGGAACCCTTGATGTATGGGCTGCTCCAGATGCAGGAGCAACATTTAGACTCACCTTGCCTAAAGTTCAGGGCTCGGAAATCACCGAATCGCCGTTAGCGTTGCCAAACAGTGAAGAGCTTGGAGATAAGGCATGAAGCGTCTTTTAGCTCTGGCGCTGGCAATGACCCTGACCGGATGCGCGTCTCTGCCAGTAGCTGGCCCGGTTCGCATTGGCCCCGATCTGGTGCCAGTCACCGACGGGGACTCCTTCTACTACTCACCGTCTTCTCCTTCTGACGGTGCCAGTCAAACCGAAATTCTCAATGGCTTTATTGCTGCAGGAACCGGTCCACAAAACGACTACGCGGTTGCCAGGGAGTTCTTGAGTGAAAGCATTCGCTCGAGCTGGAATCCCAACGAAGAAGTTCTCATTCAAAGATCAACCCCGCAGGTCGTTATTTCACATCAGGACACCGCAGAGCTAGTGGTGGATGTAGCAGCGAGCGTGGATGCAGACGGAAAATATCAGGTGGCGCCTTTAGGGCTCGGCCGTGTTCTTGAGTTCAGCTTTGTTCAAGAGAATTCACAGTGGCGCTTAAGCGCAGTCCCAGATGCAACCGTTTTGATCAGACCAGTTTTTGATGTGGTATTTAGCGGGTACTCTGTCTATTTTCTCGATCGGCAAAAGCGCTTCTTAGTCCCTGAGCTTCGTTGGTTCCCTGCAACGCCAGCGACAGGAACCAGGCTTGCCAACGCTTTGCTTGGAGGTCCGAGCAGCTGGTTGAAACCAGCAGTTGTATCAGCGATACCAAACGGTACAAGATTATCCATCGACGCGGTTACCGTTGAAAACGGTGTTGCTCTGGTGGATCTAACAGCTCGTGCCTTGGTGGCTTCTCGCTCGGATAGATCTTTGATGAAGTCTCAGTTAGAGACAACTTTATCTCAGCTATCGAATGTCTCGAAGGTTGCAATATCTATTGAAAGAGCTAGGCAGGAAATTCTCGATACTGACAACGGCACCGGGGAGATGGGAGTTAGATCTCTGGCG